>ODAI012842877.1_pt1 | contig 56269 bp, 56 predicted proteins | sample 1539321 | NCBI WGS metagenome assembly ODAI01 (sample SAMN02144231, study PRJEB22623) | gut metagenome | biome: sheep rumen | host: Ovis aries | place: New Zealand | reverse complement strand
TGGAAGAAATTAGAATTGACGTAAGAAAACAAGAACCTGAAAGAATTGCAGAGGCTATAAGAAGCTCTGATTTATGCTTCAGGATTAATCACACAAACCCGACAACTCCTGAATGTAAAGAGTTGATTGATGAACTTTTTAATCATAGTTTAGGGGAAAATACCGTTCTTCACCCGCCAATATTCACAATTTTGGCAGATAAAGTCAAGATAGGTAAAAATGTTACTATCCTGAACAATTTTCAATGCATGTCAGCAGGCGGGCTTACGATTGAAGACGGTACGATGATTTCTTTAAATTGTACAATTGCTACAAATAACCACGACATGTATGACAGATATGTTATTACATGTAAGCCTGTACATATAAAAAAGAATGTATGGATTGGAGTAAACGTAACAATCCTTCCCGGAGTTACGATTGGGGAAAATGCAGTAGTGGGAGCCGGTGCAGTTGTAACTAAAGATGTACCTGATAATGCTGTAGTCGTAGGTAATCCTGCAAGAGTAATCAGATATCTGGATGCGGAAAAATTTAAACAAGCTGAAAACAATATTTAAATTTATTCAAGAATGTAAATCATTTTTCTGCAGGCTTCAATTTCACGGAATGCTGAAGATATGTTTTTTTCAAGAATAGATAAAATTGTTTGAAATTTTGTTTCGATATCGCTTTCATCTTGTAAGATTTCTAACAAATAGTGAGATTCTAAAAGCTTGTTTGATATATCTTTACTAAGTTCAGCAAGTGAGGTCTGTTTTTCCATTTTTTCTCCTTTTTTAATTCTACAAAGTTCTACTAAATATAATTTAATATAACAAAATAGAATTGAAAAGTCAAACTAAATAGAATAAACTTATAATAAAGTGTAAATAAGTCTTAAAAGGTAGAATTATATGTCAGAAGAAAAAAAACGATTAACATTACTTGTAGACAATGATATTTTTGAAAAGTTTAAAACATTGGCAAAAGAACAAAACAGAACAGCGGGTAATCTCGGTACTAAACTTGTAAATGATTACGTGAAGGAAAATTATAAAAACTAGATTAGCGTATTTTAGTGATATAGGGGGATATTAAATGAAAGTATTGTTATTCAACGGTTCACCTCATAAAAATGGGTGTACTTATACCGCGTTAGAAGAGATTGCTGAAACTTTAAAAGAAGAAGGAATCGATTCAGAAATCTATCATATAGGAACAACAAAACCTATTTATCCTTGCAGAGCTTGCAATGCTTGTGCAAAGCTTGGATGGTGTGTAATAACCGAAGATGGAGTAAATGATTTTGTAGAGTACGCTAAAGATTTTGATGGGTTTATCTTTGGCTCGCCTGTTCACTATGGCTCAGCTTGCGGCGGTATTACCGCTTTTTTAGACAGAGTTTTCTTTTCAGCTCTATTATCAGGCAGAATGGATTATTTTAAACATAAACCCGCTTCTGCAATCGTAAGCGCACGTCGATCAGGTACGACAGCAACTTTAGATCAGTTAAATAAGTATTTTACTATATCTGAAATGCCTATAATATCCGGCAGATATTGGAATATGGTGCATGGACATACAGCTGAAGAAGTAAAACAGGATTTAGAAGGAATGCAAAATATGAGAATACTTGCAAGAAATATGGCTTGGCACTTAAAATGTAAAGAAGCCGGAGATAAAGCAGGTGTTCCATTGCCAAAACAAGAAGAGATTGTATTTACGAATTTTATTAGATAAGAGGTTATATTATGTCAAAAACATTAGTTGTATATTTTTCGAAAACAGGTGAACAATATGGTGTCGGTGAGATTACGGAAGGTAATACTGCAATTGTTGCAAAAATTATCGCAGAAAAAACGGGAGCAGATATATTTGAGATTAAGGTTGTAAATGACAACTATCCTAATAAGTATACTCCGCTTGTTCAAGCGGCAAAACAAGAAAAGTTGTCTAATGCGCGTCCTGAAATTGAAGGTAGTGTCAATAATATAGATGATTATGACACTGTATTTTTAGGATATCCGAATTGGTGGGCTGATATGCCGATGCCTGTTTATACGTTTTTAGATAATCATGATTTATCAGGTAAAAATGTTTATCGTTTTTGTACTCATGAAGGCTCGGGCGGTGTACACAAAGATGATTTTGCACTGTTTGGTCATATTGCGCAAAATGACAGAAAACAAACTGAACAAAAAGTAGAAGATTGGTTGAATAAACTAAATATCTAATTATATTTTAATTCCAAAGGTTTTAATTTTTATGAATATTTATAAGTTATTATCAAAGTTTTTGTTTATAGTATTTATATTTGTGTTTTGGGGAGGTTCTGTAATGGCTGAAGACTTATTAACTTTAAAACAGCAAAATATTGTAATGATTTCTTCATATACCGCAACCGGCGATTTGGTTCGATTAGAAGGGGCAGTGAAAAAGGGGCTTAATGACGGACTGACAATAAATGAAATAAAAGAAGTTATTGTTCAACTTTATGCTTATTGCGGTTTTCCTAAAAGTTTGAATGGACTAGCCACACTTTTAAAAGTTACAAAAAATGAAAAGTTCAAAGAAGGTGCAGAAGGAAAAGCTTTACCTAAGAATGCCGATAAAAATAAAATAGGTACGGATATTCAAACAGAACTTTGCGGTGCTCCGGTTAAAGGAGAGTTATTTGAATTCGCACCAGCGCTTGATGATTACTTAAAAGAACATTTATTCGGAGATATTTTCTCAAGAGGAGTCTTGACAACCCAAGAACGTGAAATTGCTACAATAGCGGCATTAAAAGCGATTGGTAATGTTGAACCACAATTAAATGCTCATATTCAAATAGGTATTCATAATGGTTTGACAGTTGCTCAAACCGAGAAAATTCAAGAATTGGCTACAAATCAGTCTCCCGAATTTGGTTTAGGGAATCCGAATATTAATTGTGAGAAGTATTTTACCGGTCATAGCTACCTGAATTTATTGACGAATAAACAGTTAGGGATTTTCAACGTCACTTTTGAGCCTAAGTGCCGCAATAATTGGCATATACATCATAAAGGCGGACAAATACTTATAGTAACTGATGGAAGAGGGTATTATCAAGAGTGGAATAAACCTGCACAAGAACTTAAAAAGGGTGATGTGATAAATATTCCTCCTGAAGTTAAGCATTGGCATGGCGCCGCTAAAGACAGCTGGTTTTCTCATATTGCAATAGAAGTTCCATCAGAAGGCGGAACAACAGAATGGCTTGAACCGGTGTCCGACTCAGAATATAATAAATTAAAATGATTATTTGCATATATAATTTAATTATATTAATATGAATGATACAGTAAGGAAGGCCTATGACTGAACTGTCAAAAAATAGCGAATATAAGATTATATCAAATGCAGAGATAGATTCTGAAAAGCTTCAAAGAGCAGAGAAAATTATTACTGATTTGCAGATTAGTATGCCCTTATATACAAAAAATGGTTCAGGTCCTTTTGTAGCTGCTGTTTATGATAAAAATGGCAATTTATTGGTTCAGACATCAAATTCTGTTGTGATTGATAAATGCTCTCATAACCATGCAGAAATGAACGCAATTAAAGAAGTCCAAAAAAAACTCGGAACTTACGATTTATCACTATATGAATTAAGCTTGTATATTACTGCAGAACCCTGCATGATGTGCATAGGAGCAATTTTATGGTCTGGAATTAAAGAAGTTTATTACGGTGTTCCAACATCTAGTGTTGAAAAAATTACTGGCTTTGATGAAGGCTTTAAACCTGAATGGCTTGAAGAATTCAAGAAAAGAGGAATTACTGTTTACGGTAATATTGAGCCTGAATTAGGAGAAGAAGCATTATTACAATACGTGAACAGCGGAAATAAAATTTATAAGCCTGAAAGAAAAAATTAGAGGGATGTATATGAAAAAAATATTATTTATTATAGATAAGCTTGAACTAAAATATTTTGAATTTAATAAACTTGTTACAAATTTTTGGTTAATTAAAGGATTTTTAGACAGAAACTGCTCGGTTTACATTTCTACAATTCCGAATTTGTCCTTAAAAGCAGATATTCCGTATGCAAAATGCTATGAAACTTTTAGTCAAGATGAAAATATTTTTTACAAAAATATTATAAAAAATATTCAAATTGATGATTTTGACTTAGTAATGTTCAGACCTGATCCGCCTGTCGACATAGATTATATAAATGCTACTTATATATTTGATTTTGTTAAGCATGCGGAAGTAATCAATTCCCCGAGTGCGATAAGAGATTTTAATGAAAAACTGCATAGCGTGTATTTTAAAGAATATATGTCTGAAAATATTGTTACATCATCATTAAGCGATATTGAACAGTTTTTAAGCATAAATAAAGAAATTGTTTTAAAGCCTTTAAATCGTTGTTTTGGTTCAGGTGTCATGTATCTGTATGAAGGAGACCCAAATACCAGAACTATAATTAATACTATGACAAATAATGAATCTACACTTGTAATGGTTCAAAAATTTATTCCGGAAGTAAAGAAAGGTGATATAAGGGTTCTGACTTTAGGAGATAGAATATTACCTTATGCAATAAAAAAACTGCCTACAAAAGATGATTTTAAATTTAATACGCATGATGATAACTATATAACTGATTCAGGCTTAACATCAAATGAATTAAAAATGTTTACTCCTATTGCGGAAAAATTGAATGCAATGGGTATAAAAATGGCTGGACTTGATGTTATAGATAATAAAGTCATAGAAATTAATGTAACAAGTCCTTGTTATTTTATTAAGGAAATAGACAGATTGTATAATGTAAAACTTGAGGATGAGGTCTGTGATTTTATCTTGACAAAAAGCTTGTTATCCTTATAAACATGGTGTATAATTCAATTATATGATGTATGTTACTATGCATTTTATAATGTAAAATGTTATAAGAATAAGAAGAGTTTAGTACAAGAGGATAAATATAAAATGAAAAAGATACTTTTACTTTTATTAGGAATAACGATATTAAGTGCATATACTTGTGAAGTTTCGGCAAGACCCAAACCGACAAGTCCTGCAACTTCTGCTGCTATTAAGCTGTATAAGTCAGGTAATTATACACAGTCATATCTGACATTTTCTAATATTGTAAAAAAAGATCCATCTAATGCATTAGCGTATTATTATCTTGGTATGTCATCCGTTCAATTGGGTAAAAAAGACGAAGCAATGAAGAATTATGAAAAAGCTATTAGTCTTTCTCCTGAAAAAGGACTGCTGGCAAGCTATGCTAAACTTGGTCTAAGATGCATAGATGATCCTGTAGGTTGCAGAAACCCGCTAAAGGATGAATCCGGTGATAATGAAGAAGATAAGTTTATAAAATCTTCGTTTGGTTCAGGTTTATCCGATAAAGCCAGAGGGGTATATGAACAACAAAAAATTCAAAATATTATGAGAGAAATCAACAGATCAGATGAAATTGCTCCTCAAAAGTTTAAAGACTATAAAGATTTTTCTTCTCAAGCTCCGTCTAATGAAGAAATATCTGCAGCAATTCAAACTTTACAAAAAGCAGGATTTAATGATATGATAACTCCGCAGGGTTATAACTCGGATTTATTGTATATGTTAAGTTTACAAAACAATGAAAGCAAAAATAATCCTGATTATCAAATGATGAACCTGCTTATGAATAATAGAGGTTTGTCGAATCTTAACCCGCAAGTGATTCAAACGTTATTGACAAATCAAATGACGTCAAGTTTTTAAGAAAGTAACAATATGATTTTAAATACAGCAAAATTTGGAGAAATTGAAATTGAGGAAGACAGGATTTTTAATTTTGTTTTACCTGTGATAGGATTTGATGAATTATCAAAATTTATTATATTAGATCCAAATAAAGATACATTATTTAAGTGGCTGCAGTCTATTGAAGACCCTTCATTAGCATTTCCCGTTATATCGGTAGCTGCTTTAAATTATGATTATTCGATAGATTTGTCGGATAGTGTTATAAAAACTTTAGATATAGAAAATCCTGACAGTCTATTAGTTATGAATATTACCTCGATTCCTCAGGATAATCCCAGAGGAACTACAATAAATTTATTAGCACCGTTAATATTTAATTTAGATAATTATAAAGCAGGGCAAATTGTTTTGTCCGGCTCAGGGTATGATATAAGTTATCCAATGTTTAAAAAAGATTAGATTAAGGAATAAAATGCTTGTAATAACCAGAAAAAATGGTCAAAAAATAATGATAAACGACAACATTGAAATTACTGTTGTCGAAGCAAAGAATGGCGTATGTAAAATTGCTATTAAAGCTGATAAAGATGTTAAAATTTATAGAGAAGAAATTTACCTTCAGATTAAACTTGCAAATTTAATAGGAACAAATTCAAAAGTTTCTGCTGTAGATTCAGTTTCCGAGTTAATTAAAGACAGTTCTAACTTAAATGACAAGAATATTAATACTTCAAATGGAGCAGATGAGGTCGTTGTTGATGATAAGAGATCTCAATCGATAAGAATCAATAAAAAAAATGAAGAAAATTAAAGATAATATTTTCTTTTTTAATCAAGATGTATCTAATATCAAAATAGCTCCGAATTCACTGGAGCATGCTTATGTTGCAATATTATGTGACGATTTGGACTCTGCATACGCAGTTTTTTGTAATAATGATTCGCCCAGAGGTAAATGGGGAAAAGTTCTCGTCTCTATATTAAAAGGTTTTATGACTGATTATCCTACATATTTTGAAATAAGAAACTTTTTTGAAATTGATGTCGATTTTTTGCTCAAAAATGATAAAATCAGTTATGTTGAATTATGCTTAGGTGCGCTTAATGTATTATCAACAGTTAACCAAGAATCATACAAGTTTGCAGCCAGAGTAATGCTTGAAAACAGACTTTTTTCATCTGCTTTAAAGTACATGGATAAGTCCAAACAATTGTACTATAACGATCCGGAATTACATTTTATGTATGCAAAATATTATTTTGACAAAAAAAATTTAAAAGATTCATACTTTTATATAAAAGAATGTTTAAACTTACTGCCTAATTATTATCCTGCTTTAGTGATTAAAAAGAATATTGAAGAAATTGGATTTTAATTATATAATCACTATATGGAAGGCGATAAGTTTGTAAGTACAAATACTCATCCGTTTATTAATAATAGTGTAAATGATAGTAATAATTTCTTTACACATTCAATGCTTGCTCCTGCTGCTTCTATCCAATCTGAGCCGTTAAGACATCTTAATGATTATGATTCAAATATTCTTCAGGACGGAGCTTATAAAACAATCAAAGATGAAGCAATAAAATTAGAATATAGAATCTCTCGTACTGAAGAAGAAATAAAAACTTTGGATAAACAAATTCAATCGGCCGAAGCTATATATGACTATTTTTTAGTTAATAATTTAAAAGAACAAAAGACATTATTGCAAAATGAATTAAATAGTTTAGTATTAATGTATCAGCAAGCAAGTTTGTCTGCAAAAATATCCGGAGATATTACGTCCGGTATTAAAATGAAGTATAGTGAGTTTATTGGAAAAATTTTTTCTTTAGTAAAGGTTCTTTTTGCAAAATTGCCCGGTAAAATATCTTCTTTTATTGAAATTAGGCATTCATTGTCTCAACTTGAGAGCATAAATAAAAGTGTTGATGAACTAATGACAAGGCAGTTTCCTTATGGTGAGTCAACTGACAGATACAATCAACTTTCTAAATATATAGCACGTGCTAATTCTATTCATTCTGATATATCAAAATTAATTAAATAAATTATTATTATGTATGGTATTGTAATTTTATATTAATGATGTGTATGATAAAATAGTAGAGTGACATTTAATAAAAGTAAGGAGATTTACTATGAAAATTAGAGCAAGTCATATTCTTGTAGATACAAAGGAACAAGCAGAAAATTTATTAATCGACATCAATAATGGAGTTGCTTTCGAAGATTTGGCAAAAGAATATTCAAAATGCCCATCGAAGCGCGATGGAGGTGATTTACGCTGGTTCGGAAAGGGAATGATGGTAAAACCATTTGAAGACGCTGCTTTTTCTTTAAAAAAGGGTGAAGTTTCTCAACCTGTAGAAACTCAATTCGGTTGGCATTTAATTAAACTTACTGATATTGACGAGGGTTAAATAAAGGGATAAGGGTACTATAACATCATTTATGAAGAAGCTGTTAGAACAATTAAATATTGATTACTTACTTGTTAACTCTACTAATAAATACTTGGTGGAATATCCTTTATTGTCTGAAAATGCTCGATATACTCTTACAGGATTTTCAGGTTCAACAGGAGATGCTCTAGTTACAAAAGACAATATTTACTTGTTCGTAGACGGAAGATATCACGTTCAAGCTGATTTAGAAGCTAAAAAAGGTGTTTCTGTCATTAAGCTTCAATTGGGACAAAAACAGGACGATGAGATTAAAAAACTTATCGATAAAAATAAGACGCTTGGAATTGTATCAAAAAAAGTATCACAATCAAGATTAGAGTCTTTTTTCGGTTATAAAATAAAGCTGCTGGATGTTGATCCGATAAATGATTATTCAGAAGAGCATAATAGTAATTATGAAACAGCTTTTGCTCCTGTTAAGTATTCGTCTCCTCCGATGTTAATTACTAACTTGGAAGAAGTATCTTATTTAACCGGTCTTAGAGATTTTTCAAATGACAATTCCGCAAAAATATGGGCAAAGCTTTTCATTAATAATAATGAACGCATATTATTTAAAGATGATAATGAGTGTGACTGTTTTCTTAAAAATTTTAAAGATGAAATAATTGTAGATAAAAAGACTATTAATGCTCACGATTATTCATTGATTAGCAAACCTGTTAATAAGGCTTCAAATATAGCAATTATGAAATCAGTTAAATCAAGAGAAGAGATAGATGCATATAAAGATGCGTTTAATAAAACTGATAAAGCAGTAATGTCAATCAGACAATATATAGAAGAAAATGATAATTTATCTGAATTTGATATTGCAGTAAAATTAAGAGAAAAATTTATTGAATATGGAGCAAAATCTTTAAGTTTCAATTCAATAGTCGCAATTAATAAAAATTCAGCTCAAGCACATTATGCAAAAAATTCAAATGAAGTTATTTTGCAAGATGGTGACTTGGTTTTGATAGATTGCGGAGCTTATTATGAAAGCGGTTTGGCTACAGATATTACAAGGGTTTTTGTAAAAGGTAACCCCAGTGAAAAGCAAAAACAGGTATATACTCTTGTGCTAAAAGCATTTTTAAATTGCTACAATTCCTTTGATAATAAAGAAGCTGTAACAGGTTATGAAATTGATTCATTTGCTCATTCTTTATTAGACAATAAATTAGAAGGTTTTGTATTCAATCATGGACTGGGTCATGGAATAGGTATAAATGTACATGAAGCTCCTCCTAATTTGTCTCAGAACAATATTGCAAAAACTGTAATTCAGGACGGTATGTGCTTTACTATTGAACCCGGATTATATAATTCCGAACTATTTGGTATCAGACTGGAAAATTCTTGCTATAGGCTGAATAATAGAACGTATTCATTTGTAAAAATGGGGTATGAAAAAAAACTTATAAAATTTGAGAGTTTAAGCGAACAAGAAAAAAAGTGGCTTGAGGAATTTGAATTATTATGAAAATTACCAGTGTAAATAATGAGCTTGTCAAAGATACAGTAAAACTTCAGCAGAAAAAATACAGAGATGAAAAAGGTTTATTTTTACTCGAAGGCGAAAAATGCATCGAAGAAGCTATATTATCAGGAATTGAATTAGAATATGTTTTCATAAAAGAAGGATATAATAAATTTAACGAATTCAATCCTATTGAAACAACCGATTCAGTATTAGCTAAAATATCAACAACAACATCTGCTCCAAAATGTGTTGCAGTTGGTAAACAGATTCAACCGGATTGGAACTGTAATTATACAAAAGTCATATTATTAGAAAGTATTAAAGATGCAGGAAATCTCGGAACTATATTAAGAACAGCTTGCGCTTTTAATATAGATGCAGTGATTTTATATGGTGATACGGTTGATTTATATAACCCTAAATGTGTTCGTGCATCTGTAGGAAATTTATGGAAAGTTCCTGTTTTTAGAATTAATGAATTAGAAGAATTGAAAAGTATGACAAAATCACTAAAACCTATTGCAACTCTTCCTAAAAATAGTAATTCTGTTTGGTTAAAAGATTTTAAAGAAAATAATAATTTATTAATAATGTTTGGAACTGAATCTGATGGTTTGAGTGATGAGCTGGTAAAATTTTCCGATGAATACGGTAAATCAATAACGATAGAGATGTCAAAAAATGTTGAATCTCTAAATTTAAGCATTTCTGCAGGAGTTATTATGTATAATATATTTGCACAATAGTATACAAATAATATGTAGAATTGTTAAAAGTAAAAATTGTAAATTGCATTATTAGTATATTTAATATATTATAAAACTAAGGTTTAAGAATAGAAAAAGGAGGACTCTTAATGTTCAAGAAAATGTTACAAGGATTAATTGTCTTTTGCTTGTTGTGTGTATTCAACGCTCCGGCAAATGCTTTTTATACCGATATGGATCAAAGCCACTGGTGCTATCAATCAATTAAATTTTTAACAGAAATTGGTGTTTTAGTTGGTTATCCGGACGGAACTTATAAACCGGATATTCCTGTTTCAAGAGCTGAGTTTGCTTCAATGGTAATAAAATCTCTTGGTCAAGAGAACACCACAGTTTCTCAACCAATTAATTATGCAGATATAGAACCCGATTTTTGGGGATATAACATTATACAAAAAGCAGTATATTTTGACCTTATTCCAAACGGAAGAGGTGAAAGATTCAGACCTTACGATCCTGTAACAAGAGCTGAAGCAATTTCTATCGCAGTAAATGCTATTACAACAACTCAAATTAGCGAACAAAAGGCTCAAAGTATTGTATCTAAAAGTTATGAAGATTACACTCAACTGCCTGCTTGGTTCTTAATGGCAGCTGCAAAATCTGAATTATTAGATTTAGATGTTATTACACCCGGTCATGAAGGCAAAATGGAGCCAAACAGACCAATGAACAGAGCAGAAGTTGCAGCTTTATTGTATAAAATGATGCAGGAAGCAAAACTTAATCCTAACGCAAAACTTGCTGAAACAATGCAAAAGAGAACAGCAGAAGGCTATGTTCTTGATAATGTAAGAGTTCAAGGTTCAATTGGTGTTATTCCTGCAGGTGCAATTTTCCCAATAAAATTAGAAACAGTTGTAGGTTCTGAGATATCAAACGTAGCAGATATCTACACAGCTAAAGTACCTAAAAATATAGTTACTAAAGAGGGATACCTGCTTGTTCAGGAAGGAAGTGACTTAAAAGGTCAAATTAAGTATGTTCAAAGAGGAAAGACTTTCAAACAAAACGGTGAAGTAATAATTAAAAACGAACTTCTTGTTACTCCAAACGATCAAGCAGTTATGTTATATGGTGTAGCTACTCTCGATCCTGAAGTTAACGGTTTCTGGAGCAAGTTATTTAAGAATAAAAAAGTTCTTACTAAGCCGGATCAGTTAATTAATATCAGATTACTTGGTCCATTAAAAATTGATTTAACAAATGGCTATATTTATGAATAAATACAATTTTGTATAATTTCTAAAAGAGTGCATCAGATACATCTGATGCGCTCTTTTGTATAAAATGTTATGATAATATGTAAAGATTTATTAACTATAATAGCAAATTATATTTTTATACGTTTTTTACTAAATGAAAGGATTAAAACCAACAATGGAAACAAGTATTAATTTTAAAGGTGCATTTTATATAAAAAATCCTACAGCCGAATTAAAAAATGCAATTACACCTGTATTGAAAAAGAAAGACATCGTATATCAAGATTTAAAACAAAAAGGTGATATTTTATACGTAACTGCAAATGAAAGAGATAAAGATGTTGCTAATGCTATGTTATATGCACCAAATATTAAATTTAAATACTATTCAACACTAAATCCAAAATCAGGTTTTATAAAAAACGATACTTCAAATACACTATCAATTTTGAAAAATTTTTCAGATAATGTAATAACTGCAAAAAACAAACTTTTAGCAGTTGTAAGAACACCTGTTGATCTTACAAATACAAGCATACGCAGAATTCATGAAAAGAATTTAAAAACTATGCAAAAAGAAACATTTTTGAATTTTGAAGAAGATAAATATGTAAAAAATATAGATGTTCAAACCGGTATGTGTTCAATAAAGCTAAAAGGCACTAAGCGTAAGATATTAGAAATTACTCCTCCCGGCAAAAACAGAATATGTTATGCAAAATATACGCCTGAATCGCTAAATGAACCAACTCGAAGAATTGCATTAAAAGACGGTAAAAAAATATTGGAATATGAGCAATCTACTTCCTGTAAATATATAGACTCTATATCAAGTGATAAATATGTTGCTCTTAAATTTAAAGAAAATTTTGATGAAGCTAAAAAATATTATGCAGAAAAATCCGCAAATAAAGACCAATGGATTAATTAAATTTTACTTGCTATTCATATCTTAGTGCATCAATCGGATTGAGCAAGGAAGCTTTATAAGCAGGGTAAAATCCAAATATAATACCCACAAGAGCAGAAAATGTAAAAGATAATATTATAGGGAAAAGCGTGAATATAACAGGCATTTTTGAAATTGCACTAAATATTATTGCAGCTACAATTCCTGTGAATATACCTATAACACCTCCGATTAGCGCTAATAAAAGAGCTTCTACAAGAAACTGCAGTCTTATATCGCTGGCTCTTGCTCCTATTGCCAGCCGAATACCAATTTCTTTTGTCCGCTCTGTAACAGAAACAAGCATTATGTTCATAACCCCGATTCCGCCTACAAGTAAAGATATACAAGCGACTACTATTAAAAATAGTGATATCATTTGAATTGTCGATTTCATTTTTTCTTGGAATTCGGCAGAATTTCTGATTTCAAAATCATTTTCTTGAGTTTTTCCTAAGTTATGACGTGAACGCAATATCTCCTCTATGTCTGATTGAGCTATTGAGCTGTCATCAACAGACTGTGCTTTTGCTAATATTTGGCTGACAGAGCCCGGAAAGTCAGTACCAAAAACTTTTCGTTGTGCAGTTGTCAGCGGAATAAAAATTAGATCATCCTGATCCATCGGTCCCATTGTTCCTTTAGACACAAGCGTTCCTATGACTTTGAATGGTACGTTTCCAATTCTTATTGTTTTACCGATAGAATTTATATCACCAAAGAGTTCTCTTTCAACAGTAGAGCCGATGATAGCAACTTTAGCTGCATTACTGTCATCGTCTTTTGAAAAAGCTCGTCCTTCTTTAATCTCATAACTTTTAACTATTAAGTACGGGGTTGTTATCCCGTAAACGGATGTTTGCCAGTTTTGGTTTCCGTACATTGCCTGTTTGGATGAACTCATAAGAGGAGCTACAGCTTCTATACCTCTGGCGTTCTTTTGTATTGCTTCTGCATCTTTCACGCTTAGTGTTGGTTTTGAACCCATACCCATTGAAACTCCGCCTGTTTTTGCTGTTGCTGAACGAATCGTTAAAACATTAGAACCCATTGATTCTATGTTTGATTCGACCTGTTTATTCATTCCTCCGCCGACGGCAAGCATAGCAATGACTGCTGCTACACCTATAATTATGCCGAGCGAAGTCAAAGCTGAACGCATTTTATTAACTCTTAATGAATTTATAGCAATTTTTAGTGTTGAATTAAAGTCTATCATTTGTTAAGTGAATAAGTTATTTGATATAAGCATAGTTTCGCACTATTGCTCATCTCTTATAAACTATTCTCCTTTCTACATTACGAATAATATTATATCATATTAAAACTATGTTTCTCGATTCCTTTGCTTTAACCACTCATTTTTAGGTAAATCTGAAACAATTTTACCGTCTTTAAACTTGATTATACGTTTTGTGTATTCTGCAATATCAGGTTCGTGAGTTACTAATACAACGGTTTTTCCTAATTTTTCATTTAAATTAACAAAGAATTCCATTACATCAATACTTGTTTTTGTGTCTAAGTTTCCTGTCGGTTCATCGGCAAGAATGAGCGGTGCATCATTAACTATTGCTCTGGCGATTGCAACTCTTTGCTGCTGACCTCCTGACATTTGAGAAGGCATATTATTTTCTTTGTTCGCCAACCCGACAATTTTTAACGCTTCTCTTGCTCTCTTTAGCCTTTCTTCCTGCGACAGACCTTTATATATCATTGGCATACATACGTTATCAATTGCCGATGTTCTGGATATAAGATTAAACCCTTGAAAAACGAATCCGATTTTATTATTTCTGATATCTGATAATTGGTCAGAATTCAGAGAAAACACATCAACACCATCTAAGTAATATTCTCCGCTTGTCGGCTTATCCAATGTTCCGAGCATATTCATGCAAGTTGACTTCCCGGAACCTGAAGTTCCCATAATTGCAACAAACTCTCCTTCATCAATACTAAAGGTAATATCATTCATTGCGTAAAATATTTCCTCGCCCATTTGATAAGTTTTAACTGCGTGTCTTACATCTATAAGTTTTGTCATTTTAACAAGTAAATAAATAATTATGTGAACAAGTTATTAAAAAGTTTTTGAAATAATCAGATTAAAAACTTGTTTACTTAAAAACTTATCAACTTTTCTCCTTTCTTTTAACCAAAATTGTAACATTTGGTGCAAAATACGCCATTGTTATATATTACAATGGCGGTCTGCGCATTGTGTTACTGCCGGATTTTTTCTTATTTTTCGTAACTGCGCTAACAATTACTTTGTCTTTTTCTTTAATATTATCAGATATAATCTGTGTTTTACTGTCATCAGAAAGTCCCAGCTCTACATTATATCTGACTGGTTCATTATTCACTAATAGCCATATACCTTGGGTTTCATATTTTTGTTTGTTATCTTCAGGCGAAAATTTAAGAGCTTTGTTATCAACAACTAAGACATCTTTTGCTTGTCCGGTAATTATGGAAACATTTGCGCTCATTCCGGGGATTGCAAATCCGTCTGAGTTATCAACAGATACAATAACAGTATAGGTTACAACATTATTTGTAGTAGTAGATGCTAATCGTACTTGTGTAACTGCTCCTGTAAAGGTTTTGTTCGGATATCCGTCAAGTGTGTACTCAGCAGTTTGACCGACTTTAATTTTGCCTATATCTGCTTCTGATACACTTGTTTCTATTTGCATTTGAGTTAAATCTTCGGCAACCTCAAAAAGAGTTGGAGTGTTAAAGCTTGCCGCAACAGTTTGACCGACATCAACAGCTCTTGAAATTACAGTTCCGTCAACAGGTGATGTAATTTTAGAATAACCTAAGTTTGTTAAATTATTTTTCAATGTAGCCTGTGATGCATTCATTTCAGCTCGAGCAGCCGCAACATCAGCTTGTGCTGTTAAATAATTGGAACGTGCAAGTTCCACATCATCTCTTGATACGTAGTTTTTAGCATATAAATGTTCATATCTTTGATAATTGTTCTTTTTATATTCCAAGTTAGCAATAGCCTTAGAGTAAGCTGCCTGAGCATTATTTAACTTAGCGGTTGATTGATCGACATTCGATTGAAATAAGCTCGGGTCAAGTTCTGCAAGCAGTTGTCCTTTCTTTACTTGTGAATTATAATCTACATAAATTCTTGCGACTGTTCCTGAAACTTGAGTACCGACAGCAATAGTGTTAATCGGCTTAATTGTTCCTGACGCCTCTACATATTCAGTAATAGTACCCCGTGTAATTTCTTTTGTTATATATTTAGTTGTCGTTTTTGAAAAAAGGAAAATTAATACTGCTGCTATTACAGCAATAACTCCAAGTATTGTAATTATGTATTGTTTTTTCATTGTAACCTCTTATTTGTTATAAAAATATTTGGGTGATGTCAGGTTCCACCCAACCTGCTTTTACTATTTTGATGAATTTACCCTATAAATTACCTCTATATTTATCCCTATAGTTCTGTCGTTATTTTGCCATCTTTATCTAACCCCATGCCTATTGACTTAAGAAGGTTTTCACGAGCAATATTATATTTTAATACACTTTCTACAAAGTTCAATTGTGCTTGATTATAAGTTTTTAGAGCATCCTGAAGCTCTACATAATTATTTAAACCAACGCTGTAGCGTCCGTCTGCAAGTTCAAAATTTTCTAACGTAGCTTTTACTTTAGTATTCATCAAAGGAATTTGTTTTTCCATAAGCCGCATGTTAATATAATTATCTTGAACTTCCCAATAGATACTTGATTTAGCAATGTTAACATTATGCTTGGCAATATTTAAATAATTTTCCCCTTCTTTAATTTGGTAGTGTATGCCGTATGGGTTAACAGAACCTAAATCTATTCCAGCACCTACCTGAAGCGGGCTTGAATAGGAATGCTCATCTCTATTGTATGACCAAGTTAAATTGGCACTTATTGACGGCGCATATTGGCGTCTTATTGATTTTAAGGATTCTTCTTGAACTTTTACAAGCATCATATCTGATTTTAAATCAGGACGAAGGTCAAGTGCTCTGTCAACAGCTTCTTGTTTTGTAAGTTTCATCGGGTTAAGCTTGTAATCCTGAATTATGTCATTGTGCTCTATGCCGGAAGACAAAAGAACAAGTCCATCCTCATTTTTTTTCATAACTGGAGCCGGCGGTTTTGAATTATTTGCTGAATCAATTTTCTTTTTATAATCAGCTTTCAAAAACCCGAAGTTTTCTGTATTTGTGACAACAAAAGGCTTATCTTCCTGATAAAACATGGAATCTTCCAGAGCAATTATAGAATTCAATAATTTATTTTGCCCTTCGACAAGCTGAATTTTTGCATCTGCAAGGTTTACTTCAGCATTAACAACATCAATTTTAGATTTAAGACCTTCATCAAACATAGCTTTAGTTCTGTCGTAATTTAATGTTTGTATACGCACGTTTTGTTCATATATGTCTAAATCAGCGAGTGCGGAGAGAACTTTATAATAATTTGTTCTGACCAAGTATATAACCTCTAACAGGACATAATTGTAATCATATTGTGCAGCCTGAGTGTCAAATTTTGCCATGTTAATTTTGGCTGTAGTCCTGCCAAAGTCCCATATAGTATCGGATACACCAATATTAAAACCCATTGCGTTATCATAAGCTCTTACAACTTGTGTTGCTTGATTGTTTTTGTGATAAAGATTATATCCTACGCTAAATCTCGGAGCATAATTAGAGCGTGCAATTCCTATTCCTGCTTTTGCGGCTTCTATTCTTTCTAAGGAAACATTTAATTCTGGGTTATGTTCAAGTGCATATTTTACGCAATCATCTATTGTCATTACCTGAATTTGATTAAACGGAATTTTGGGTCTTCCTTGAACCGGAGGTAAGTTAATTTCCTTAACTTTATTTTTCTTAGTTTTTACATTATTTTTAATGTTTTTTAAGCGTGAAAATATTGATTTTTTTTGTGTGGTTTGATTAACAGAATTGTCTGCTGCCATAACGCAGTTCATAACAAGAGCTGCTAATATTGAAACTATGATACATTTATTTAATAACTTATTCAATGTGTTCCTTATTTTAATATGTTTTCCGGTAAAGCTTATAAATTTATATTTGATTACGACAATATTATATATTATATATTAACTCCGGCTCCCATTTTTTCGTGGATAGAGTTTGCGGAACCTTCATAACCTGCCCTTCCCATAAGTGCGTACATATAATTTTTAACTTGTTCAACTCCCGGCTGATCAAATGTGTTAATATTGTACAGTTCTCCCATTATAGCAGTCTGCACCTCTAATAAATAGAGCAATTGAGCTATATGGTATTCATCAATCTTATCTATGGTAATTGTCATGCTCGGACGATTATTATCCGTTAATGAAACTCTTGTAGAATACATTTCGGCTCTTAACAAATCATTAATTGATTTTCCGCCCAAATAACCAATTCCTGTATAGTCAAAAATCTTAGGAATGGAAAGTGTTGTATCAAACTCGCAAACTCGTATAAATGTAGTTAACTTATTATTCGGTCCTTCATTTAATAATTGCAACAATGTATGCTGATCCGTTGCGCCGATTGCTTTTAGTGGTGTTAAACCAACATTAACCGATTCTCCGTATTTATTAACTTTTTTACCGATAGATTCGGCTATTAGCTGTACATACCAATCCGGAACATACTTAAGTCTGCTTGAATATGGCATTAAAACGGATATATTTTTACCCTTTTTTGTGTCCATCAAATAATGAATAAGTGCAAACTGAGCAGCAATGTTTTTATGTATGTCTGTATTTTTCAGTTCTAAATCAATATCTTTTATGCCGTTAATAATCTTATCTATATCTATTCCGACAAGTGCAAAAGGTACTAATCCGACTGATGAGAATACGGAGAAACGTCCTCCGATGTCATCGGGAACATAAAATATTTTGTATCCTTCTTGATCGGCAAGTTGTCTTAAGATTCCCATCTTTTTGTCTGTCGTAGCAATAATATTTTTTCTGTAATCATCACCGAGTTCTTTTTGAAGCAAATCCTTTAATATCATAAATTGAGACATTGTTTCAGCTGTGTCACCTGATTTGGTTATGACATTAACAAGAGTCTTTTTTAAGTCGATAACTTCTAAAATTCCGTTAATAGAATCGGGGTCTATGTTATCAAGAAAAAATATTCTCGGGAAGTTATTTCTTTGTTCGGGAGTTAACAAATTCCAATAAGGCTTTAATATAGCTTCCGTAACAGCTTGACCGCCGAGAGCCGAACCGCCGATTCCTAATATAATAATATTATCAAAACGCCCTTCAACTAATGATGCAAATTCTTTTACGTACCAAATAGTTTCTTCGTTATATCCGAGATTCATCCATTGTAAACATTCACCCGGTTTGTCTTTTCGTTGGTTTAGACTTCTAATTATATTGGAAATTTGTTCAGCATAATCATTGAACTCTTGTTCTAAATTTAGTCCGTTATCGTCGCCGATAATTTGGCTATCGGAGTTTCGGTAGTTTAGTTTCAGCATTATTCAGATAACTCCATAATGTATAACTCCCTCTTTAATAATTGTACTAAAAATATTAGTTTTTGCAAGTAAACACCTTTTATTATTGTATTTTTAAGGAATAACTAAATTACAAACATATATATCAATTGTTATATAACATAATCACAAACTTCTTCGTTATGACACTTCTGTATAAAGTCCCAAAAATTAATGCAAATAGTACATTTCAATCATATAATTTTGTATTTATGTTTTATTATTAATTATTTGTAAACTTTTGTAACAATTTATAAAAATATGCTAAAGTTTTATAAAAAAATGCCGATATATATAATAAAGGGAACTGAAAAAGGAAAACGGAGCAAAAAAATGGATAATAACAGTGTCGCAAGAGTTTATCAATTTTTATCAAAAAACTATACAAGTTTAAACGATTGGAAACAAGAAGTTGATGAAGCCGGTTACGGAAAGAATGACGGAATTTTAACTAAGTATGAAGTACGCAAGTATTTGGAAAATGAGTTTGCTTTAGACTCTAATTTTTTCAATGAAAAAGATGATAATATTGATGACATTGTTAACAGATTTTGGGCATCAATTGATACCAAGACTATAGGTAATGTTGGATTAACCGGTGTTAGCAATAAAAATGCTCTTGATAATGATGAAATCGCAAAAATGGAATTAGGTTTACAAGCTGCTGATAGAGTAAGAACATTTATGCTAACAAAAAGAGATGAAATAGATGCATTAGATATTGAAGATAAAGATAAATGCTACGAATCTATTAAAAGCGGAGTATTAAATAAACTTCTTAACCGTATTAAGGAATCTGGTAATATTACATCTTTAGATACAATTGATGATAGTGTTTTAGAAGGATTCTATAAAACTGTATCAAAAACTGCAGTAGCTGATTATGCAGCAAGAGAGACAATAAATAAAGAACTTCAAAATATTGATTATGATAATGATGATTATAAGATAGATGATGACAAAACCTGGCAAAAGATTCGAGATACATTCGTTAGAGGGTTTATTAATGATGGCTCATCAATAACTTTAGATGACATTATTGATGGAGCAAAAGATCTTGCTGCTGCTTATGCTGATACCGCAAAAACAAATAGTCAGGCAAGCGTTGATAAGCTTGGAAGTACATATAATACTCATAAATTAAATGAGTTGCAGGTTGCAGTATTAACTAAAAGCATAAAAGATAAAATTTACGAAAAATTAGACGATAAATTAAAAAGTTTATACGAAAGCGAAATAGATGCAAAAATACCTGCTTTTATAACAAAAGAATTAAGTAAAAAAACAGCAAGCGGCTTTACAACAATTGATGTAGATAGCTTAGCAGATAAATTTATAGCTAATGAAATTGCAGATATAAATGCAAAATATAAAGAATTAACAACTAAAAGAGATGAACTCATAAAATATGTAACTGATGAACTCGGAAAAGAGGATCATACAGAAGAAAGAAATGCAGCTGCACAAAAAGTATTCCAATCCACTGATATTAAAGTGATTGAGCAAAAAATAAAGACAATGAATCTTGAAGAAGTTCAACAAGCTGACACTGATTTTAGAGCAGAAATAGCAGCTATAGGTGGCAATTCTCAACAAGGAGAAACTAATGTCGAAGACAAGTCTTCGACTATAAAAGACAGTTTGCTTGGTGTAAAACGTAACTCTGCAATAATGACATACAGAATTCTTAATGATGGTACTGTAGAATTTGTTAAATTGAATCCTGGTAATGTGACCGGCGGAATTTTCGCTGCAGAAGCTGATACTACAGTTAACGGATACTTTAATGAAGTTAAAACTAAGTTAGAATCAGCAAACGGTTACCAAACTGAGTTGAATTCAATATTCGGCAGTGATACAAATGCTAAGAATGCATTATTTAATACAGCATTATATATGACATTGTCTGATTCTACAGTTGTAAAAGATGCTTACCACCAAATGCCTTTAAGAAGTGTTGTAGATAAAGTTGTAGATAATTATGTTGCGTTATTACAAAAAGCATCAAAAGACGAAAAATTTAAAAAATATATAATACAACATGATAACCTAAGCCTGATTGCAGGCAGAACACTTGCGACTGAAGACATAGGCCGTAATGTATATATAGATGATGTAAATGGTACAATGACAAGAAATATGAACGATTATTATAAGGATAATAGCACTGCCGGTAGTGATGACTGGGCAGTGAATCTCGACGATCTAAAAAATAATATAATAGAAAAAGATGGCATTATTTTGTTTAAGCTCTCTACAACTTCTAACAGTTCTACCGGTTCTACCAGTCCTACCAGCCCGTTTAGTTCTATTTTAAATTCGACTAGTTCTGTTGGTCAATTTGGTTCTATAGCATCTGCTTTAAATCCGACTAGTTCTTTTGGTCAATTTGGTTCTATAGCTTCTGCTTTAAATTCTATTGCTTCTTATGTTAATAATAATGCTTCAGGTCATGAAAAAGATTTGAATGTAACTAATGAAGCTTTGATGAAGTTGCTGAGTGATTATCTTGATACTTATAAAGATTATATATCACCGGAAAAAATCATAGATTTATTTAAACAAGCTGAATTAAATATGATTGCTGAATTACAAAAAGCTAATGGAACAGTTAATCTAAATGATAAAACTACCAGATTATACGGATATAGTGAAAGCGGTGGTAAAAACGATAAAAATTATGCAGACTATGATACATACAGCGGTACATTGTTCTCAGTACAAGCAGTCTTATTACAAACAATGTTTGAAATGGAAAGATTAATTGGTCTGGAGTTGTTAAATAACTAAACAGCCTGTTTATAGCTTGTAGTTTGCGGTAAATTTTTAATTTACCGCAACTTCTAATATATGTTATAATTACATTATGCAAAAGTATACCTATCTTAACGGCAGTATCAGAGACGGAATTGTTTCAAGATGGAGCGCTACAACTTTAAAAGTTTACATTGCTCCAATGAATTTTTATACCAAATCCGGCGAAGATGCAAAATTCAGGAAAATGGTTATGGATGCTTTTAATGTTTGGACATCAGCTTCAGGCGGAAAGTTAAGATACAATATAGTTAATTCATATTATGACTCGCATATCAATGTTGTGTGGCGCAGAGTCGACAGGCAGGCTCTCGGACACTGTCAGTTTAATTGGGAGCCGAATTCTAAGATTTTATACGGTGCAGAAGTTTCTATTGGACTTTCTGACGGAAGAATTCACCAAAAATATGATAGTGATATAGAAGTATATCATACAATTTTACACGAAGTGGGGCATTCTCTCGGACTCGGTCACAGTCCTTATAAGCAGGATATTATGTATACACCTCACCAGTATGGCATTGCATCATTATCAGAGAATGATAAATATTCTCTGCAATGGCTATATCGTATTGTTCCGGGGACTCCTGTTAAACAAATTGCCTCGCAGCACAATGTCCCAACTGCTACCGATTTAGATGCCGTAATCAGAAAAATTGATTCTGCAAATAATAAAAGTTCAGGTGATATTCAAAAAATGCAAATCTCAACTAAACGTGATTTACTGGAAGAATCAGCAAACATTGGCGACTTAAAGAGATATAACATGATGCTCCAAAATATTTCAATATCACCAAAAGTTAATGACTATCTCAAAAATTCACGCATCAAGGACGACGGGAAGTAACAGGGATTAAAGTTTTTGCAATTTTTAACGCTTCATTAAAATCATTTTTATTATTTAAAAAATCATCTTTTTCTATAAAAGGTTTTACAATTTTTCTTGCATAAGAACCGACTGCATACCCTGAAACATTAACCCCGCAAAGCCTTGCAAGCTCCATTGTTTTCGAATTGGTACCGCCTGACATAATTATATATGGTGTTATATCAGCTCTTTCAATAATATCAGCTGCAGCTACAGCTTGAAGAGTTATTCTGTAATCATCCAAACCGCCTGACATTGTTGCTCCGTCCGCTTGTATTATAAATAAATTATTACAGCTGTTTTTCAACGCTTTTAAGCGTTCTACTAATGCATCATTTCCAAGTTTGGAACGGTCAAGGCAAACGCTTAATGCTCCGTTAAACAGCTTAGTTATAACATTCCAGCCTGACATAACTTCTTCTTCGTTATCACTGATTGCATGGTATTCTATACATTCAATCCCTTCATTAATCAACGGAGGAAGTATATCTGACAAAGATAAATCTTCAGAATAATTTTCTATAGCATTAACGGGACAAAACTGCATACACTTTCTGCATCCGATACACTTATTCTCTTTAACTGAATAATATTTATCACATTTGTATATCGCATTTTGCATACATTTTTCAGCACAAATTCCGCAAGAAATACAAATATCATTTCTGATTTTGCATTTAGTTAAGTGTGGATCATTCTTTGTCCCTACAGATACACAAAGAAAACATTCATTTTCCTTACCCGCCAATTTGAATCCCAACTTAGCGGCTCTTACAGCTTCAATAGATGCACTGACATCAAAAAAACGACATCCTGCGGCTGCATATAAAGCACATAACTTTGTAATCTCACTGTAATCCTTGTTGCCTGCGCCGCATATGATTTTAACACATTCTTTACTGTTTAAATAATCTTTTAAATTATAATTTGCCATATAATTCTTTTTATACTTACTTCGGCTGAACAATCATAAATGACTTTAACGCCCGACCCGTATCACCTGATGTTTGAATTGATGTAACATTTATATTTTTATAATTTAAAGATGTAGAACTTCCTCCGTCAAATGCCATTGCCGTATCAAGCTCGTACTGTTTACATAAATCTCTTGCTTCAAAAATATCCATCGGATGGTCGTTTGTTACTATAAATACATGAGCCTCCTGCTTACCATTTTTAAGGTTTTTTATTCCTATAAGCGTTCTTGCTGTTTTATGCAGAACAGATGCAGATTCTCGTATTATATTACCTTCACTATCCTTTACAATAAAAAATTCTTCTTCCAATCTTAAATTAGGCAGTAATTGAGGACCTCCCTGAGCTGATGTTACTATTGAACACATAAAATCAACACCGGAATTGTGCTGTGCAATTTCATACTTTAATTTACTGTCACAATCAAGAATTCTAAACTCTGTTCTGTTTAATATTTTTTGCATGTTCTGCCTTAAAACAGGATTATTCATTAATCCTTCATTAAACATCGGATCTTCAACCGTCTGTGTATCATTAACTATATATGATATAGATTTTTGATTATTCGGGTCAAAGAAGCCTGTGTTAATTGTAAAAAGCGAACGACCTTGTATATGTGCTTCTTTGTTTGTAATAAGATTCGGAGAGGAAACAAATTTTATTTGTTTTTTTATTTTATCTCCGGATAACACAAAATGATAAATACCGTCATTATACTCCATATCTATTGATGAAGCGTTAGACAGACCGCATCCTGCAAATAAAAATATTGCTGTTACTAATAAACATAAAAATTTTTTCATATCATAAATCCTTTGATTTGTAAAACATAATTATTGCAGCTAAAAAAGCTGTTGGAGGGAATGCTGCAGTTATAAAAGGATGTAATACTCCTTTCTCAGCCAGCAAGTCGAAAAACGGCAATGTTATATAATAAACAAATATACATCCGATTGCTATTGTAAAACCTATAAGTCTCTGCTCTCTCGGTTTACTGAATCCTAATAAACATCCCATTACGGCTAACAACACACAGACAAACGGATGGAAAAATCTTTGAAAATACTTGTTTAACATTAATCTGTATTCTTCATCAAGATTTTCACGTTTTAATAACGTAATATAATGATGTAAGTCCTTGTTATTTATATCTCTGTCACGTTTTGTTGAATTTATCATTATTGTATATGCATCTTCCGCTTTGTGACCGCTTAAGATAACTTCTTTAGGTGTATTTTTAATCTCATGAAATATTCCGTTACCGTCAATATTATATGAAGTGACATCAGATATAACCCATTCAGGTGTATTATTATTAACCTGATAGCTTCCTGTTTCACCAACCAGAATACTGGAAACCGCATGTAAATCATCAAATACTTCATTTGAAAAATTCATAACAATGACATTACTCATTAAGCCTTCATAAAATCGTGAAACAATTACGGCTTTTTGCGGGCGGCTGCTCTTATCTTTGATTGTGTAAATATACTGAGTTAATGTGGCACCGCCTTTAATTTCCTGCAGTTTTTGACAAGAATACGGAATCCACTTATCATATGTTACAAAACATAAATATGTCACAATAAAACTCAATACCAGAAGAGGACGTATAATCCTTGAAAACGACATCCCTACAGCTCTGAATATCGTTAACTCAGAATCTTTACTCAGTTTATCAAAGGTAAACAACGAGCCTAATAGTAAACCTACTGGAAAAGCTTTACCCAATATTTTAGGAAGTTCATATACAAGCACCATAACTCCCATTTTTACCGTATATTCACCTTCCAATATTTTCTTTATCGTATTAAGCAGCATCTCAGGCGCAATCCAAACAATAGTAAACAATAAAATTGCTACTATTGTGGTTATTAATACCTGAGTGAAGATATACCTGTCATATACGGTAAAATATTTTTTCATTCTAAAGCTTAAAGTCCTTTCCTAAATAAAATTCCTTAGCAACAGGGTTGACAGCAACCTCTTCGCTTTTTCCTTGAATTTTAATTTTACCGTCAAATATAACGTATGCTCTATCAGTAATTGATAATGTTGCTTTTGGGTTGTGGTCTGTTATTAACACTCCGAGCCCTTTTTCTTCCGATATCTTTCTTATATTGTCTTTAATATCACCTATAGCAATCGGATCAATTCCTGCAAAAGGTTCGTCAAGTAACATAAAATCGGGACTGGCAGCAAGTGCTCTCGCTATTTCAACTCTTCTTCTTTCTCCTCCGGATAAAGCTACCGCAGGAGATTTTCTCAATCTTTCAACACCAAATTCGTTGAGAAGTTCTTCTAATTTTGCTTTTTTCTCGTTTACGGTTAATTTATCATTCATTTCTAAAACTAACTGTATATTTTCCTCTACGGTTAATTTTCTGAAAATAGAGTTTTCTTGAGGCAAATACCCTATGCCTGCTTTTGCTCTTAAATTCATCGGCCAAGATGTAATATCCTGACCATCAATATATACATTACCTTTATTTGGTTTTACAAGTCCTACAATCATATAGAATGTTGTTGTCTTACCAGCACCGTTCGGGCCCAACAGACACACAACTTCTCCTTTATCCATATAAAAAGTAACATCATTAACTACGCTTCTGTCACCGTAAATTTTTATTAAATTTTTAGCCTCTATTCTCATTACAATTCCCCGAGTATACTACATACCAATGATACTACAAAAGCATTTTATATTAAATTATTAAGTTTTGTAACAAAGATTACAAAAAAAAGTCAATTTCAGAAAAGCAAATTACTTTATATATATGTAAGGTTAAAACAGGTTAGTTAAAAGTTTATTGTAGGAGGTCAATTATGGCTGGCGAAGGCATATCACCAATAGGAAGTTTGGGCTTAGGAAGCACCGGCGCATATAGTTCATATGACCCGATGTCAATGATGATGAGCGGGTACGGTATGAACCCTATGACATCAATGATGGGCGGAATGAACTTTATGAATCCTATGATGATGGGCATGAATCCGGTTATGGGCGGAAACTACATGGATCAACTAAAGGAAAATTACACAGCATATAATAAAATGATGGAAGAAATTGAAGAAAGAAGACTTCAACATGGTATTGAGATGCATCGTCAAAAAGAACTTGCGCAAGTAAGTAATCTTTCGGCTCATGACCAAAAATTCTTCCTTGAAGCTATGGAAGACGGTTTTATACAACAAGGAATTCGAGAAATATATGACAATATCAGAGAAGGAAACCTTGGATACGTTAATAAAAAATTCTACGAATTAAAACAAGAAATTTTAAACAAATACAGTGATCATTTCAAAAATCCTGATGGAAGCATAAACTCTAAGGAAAACATAAATGATTATATAAGACGTTTATATGCAAAAATTGCCGGTTCTTATAATCCTGGGGCACCTGAACCTGACATGATAAATGATATTAAGTCTTATGGTGAAACTGAATTTAAAAACGGTTTATTATCAAAAATATTCCCAAACAGCGGACATAACACTCCGACAGCGGAAGAAGCATTATATCAAATGTTCGGTAGAGAATATCACGACAAAGGCAGCAAACAAAAAATGCATCAGGCAGGTGAATTAGCTGGTGGTGCGCTTCAGGTAGCAGGTGCCGGTCTTATCGGCGGAACTTTAGGTGCTGCAGCATTAGGAGTTGCTAAATTCTTAACTCCTGATTTTATTACAAAGCATATTCCCGATAGAGTTGCTACAAATAGTGTTGTAAAATGGGCTACAAAATATAGAACTGCTTTTAAATGTTTTGCCCTTCCGGCAGCTGTAATTGATTTCTTATGGCAAATAACTCAATAACTTAATAATTCTCCTTTCTTATTTAATAAAATACAAGCGATTTAAAATTTAAATCGCTTTTTTATTTTTTTAAGAATCAACTGTACATGCTCTTTTAATAAAATACTTTACATTAATATTTGTTATGCATATAATAAAATTACTCACTATCCTCAAGTGAATTATGCCAAGTTTAAAGAGTCATTAACTTTAGATGAGGCTTGAACGAAAGGAAGAAATACAAATGGCAAATATTAAGTCAGCAAAAAAAAGAATTCTTACTGCAGAAGCAAACAGACAAAGAAATGTAGCAGTTAAATCTGAAATCAAAACTGCTTTGAAAAAAGCATTAGCATTAGCTGAAAGTGATGACAAAGAAGCATTGAATGCTGCTATATCTCACGCTTACAAACTTTGTGATAAAGCTGTTTCAAAAGGTGTTTTACACAAAAATACTGCAGCAAGAAAAAAATCAAGACTTGTTCTTGCTATTAAAAAATTAGCTAAGTAAAATTTTAAGCTTAACAAATTTTATAAAAGACGTCTAATATAGGCGTCTTTTATTTTGCGTTATAAAATATCATAAATGTGGAATATATACTTGGAGTATAAGGAATTCTCCAAGTATTAACTTTTATTTATGGATGTGTACTGATTGATTAGCTTAAGAACAAATTTAACCGCCCTAATGGTACAACGAAACCTCTCTAAAGCAACGAGGGGATTAAATACTGCTATTGAGCAGTTAACAACCGGTTATAAGTTAAATCACTCAAAGGATAATCCTGCAAATTATGCAATGATGAAAAATATGGAATCAAAGCTTCACTCTTGGCAAGTTGCTTCTGAAAATATTTCAATAGGATATAATATGTTGGAAACGGCTGATAGTAATGCTGAGTTAATAGGAAATCATTTATCCAGAATCAGAGATTTATGCAATCAAGCAGCAAACGGTACTTATGGTGAAGCATCAATTAATGCCATAAAGCTTGAAATTGAAGCAAGAGCAGATGAAATTAACAGAATAAAAGACAACGCCGAATTTAATGATATTAAATTATTTGGTGAATATGACTCGAATGGAGAATTAGTTAATAAAGAGATAAATATTCAAGTTGGTATATATGGCAATGACAGTTCAAGAATAAGTTTGGATACGAGCTTAGATTTAAGAGATATAAATAATATTAAAGATTGGGATATAACGGACTCGAGTTCGTTGGATAAAATAGATAAAATGATAAACCAAGTGTCAGCATATCAAGTTAAACTCGGAGCTTCGCAAAATCGATTAGAGTGTGCATTAGAATTAGCAGAAATTAATTCTGTAAATTTAACATCTTCTATATCAACAATAAAAGATGCTGATATTGCTAAAGTTTCAAGTGATTTTATAAGATATCAAATATTACAGCAAGCATGTGCAACACTTCTTTCGACTGCAAACCAAATGCCTGCTATTGCTTTACAACTAATTTAGCGTTTTATCGCTCCCCATGCCCTGATAAATCCTTTTTCATAACGTATTAAATAATACTGACCTTCTTTTATGTATTCAATATCAGCTTCCATATGCTCATATTCTTGCGGTGGTGTAGCTCCCGTTTTAGCATATTTTTTATTAATGATTTCCTGTATTTTGTCGTGTCTTTTTTTCTTTTTACGCTCAGCTTTTTCTTTTTTTGTTAACTCTTTATTTTTTGCATATAGTTTATGCACTTCTTTTTCGTTTTCGGCAATTTTAAAAACAGGTATTATTGCAACTAAGTTTTTAGATTCAATTAAATATAAAAACTCTCTATCATCTGAGAGTGCTAATTGGTAGTATCCCGGTGATATAAAATTGCCGTTGTGATCTGCAATGTAGTCTGCAATAAGTAATGTCGGCTGTTCATCTGTAGGAATCGAATAGCGATAAACCGGATCTTGATGTACCGTCAGACCTGAAGGTACTACAGGATATGGAGCTGCCGGAGTTAAGTAATCTATGTTCCTTAAAGCAGGAGTTATAATTCCGTCAATCATAATTTATATACCAATTTCCTCACAGCATCATTTATACCATTATAATCCATGTTCAGCAATTTTGAAGATGCAACAAATATTAATGAAATGTATTTATCGGAAACGGCGCCCTCTTTTATCAATAATCTGTAACTTTCTCTCATTAACCTTTTAATACGATTTCTCTTCACCGCGCGTTTATGAATCTTTTTACTTACAACAAAACCGACTTTGGTAGGATATTCATTTTGCTTAACTTTTCCCAGAAATAAAGTTATACCGTCTTTATGTAAAGTGTTTCCTGTCCTGTATGTTGCTGCATATGCAGATCTTTTTTTTAGTCTATATTCCTTTGGTAACATAACTTATATATTACTACATGATAATTTTTCTATCAAAGAAGATTTTTATAATTATGTAAATTTTTGTAACAACTTTCTGAATTTTTATCAAAATTACTAAAGTTTATGAAAAAAATGCCGATATATATCATAAAAGGAGTATTAATTAATGGAAGATGATTTTGAAGTTATAAATAATAATGAAAATGTTTCCGAAGAATCAACAGAAACAGCTGAGAAACCATCCGGCGGCAAAGTGATTGACGAATCAAATTATAAAATCAGAGGTCCGAAAGAGTACGGACCATCAGCTGTCGGCAGAGGCGGTGATCCGTTATTCAGAAGAATCAACGCTTCAAAAGAGCAGCTGCTTGAACTGATGGAAGAAACTCAAACAGTGCAGGATTGGGTTCAACGTGAAACTTGCAATAATGTTGCTTTATCTTGCCTTGAAAGTGAAGATTTGAAAGAAGTATATTTTGCTATAAAAGACGGATTTGGTGAATACGGTAAAATATCATTAATGGGATTTAAAACTCCAATGGGAGTAGAAATTCCACGTTTAAAAATCTACGATACTAATGATGAAGTAATAGAAGTATTAACAGGTCCGATGGCTATAGATGAACTTAATAAAAGAGCTTTAGCATATAAAAATTCTGTAAATGGGTACGAAGCTTTACCGCTTGAGGGCAATGCTTCAGTTGAAGAGGGAGTTATAGCTGATTACAGCGGTAATCCGGATGATTATAATTCTATTTAGAGCTTTTTTTTAGTACAATACCATTTAGTTTGCAAAAAGATGTTAAAATTGAGAGTTCTTCTTTAATCATCTTTAATAAGTGCGGATGTGTCTTAACAATCGGTACATTTTTTGCCAGTTGATACATTTTCAATGCTTCTTTAATATATACGGCTCTTGAATTTGTTTTGGGCAACGCAAGTTCTTGATAATACTTAGCATATAAAATGTAGTCTTTTACAAGTATTCCCATTAAATCAAATTGTTTAGCTAAAAATATTGATTTTTCTATGTAGACTTTTGCTGAATCATAGTCCTGTTTTGCAATATATATTTCGCCAATCAGCTTATTAAACAGTGCTATAAAATAATAATTATTAATGTTGGTCGACTGTGCTATATCAAGTGCTTTTGTAGCAATATCCAAGGCAAATTGTGTTCCTTTTGTGATTAGTCGTATATTTGCAATAAGATACCACGACAGAAGAACACCTGTTGCAACTTTTTCTTTCGCAAAGTAGGCTACTTGTTCTTCCAGAATCTCTAATGCGCGTTTTGTATCATTTTTATCTTTTAAAATTTTTGCGAGCAGTGTTTTTAGTATATTTTTTGTAAAAGTATCGTTTGCATTATTCGCAAATGATACGACATTAAACAGTTCGGGCATTAAGCTATCATAATCATTTCTTAGAAACTTGTTCAGTATATCGATAAAATTCCAGCGAGATACAACAAAGGCATCCATATTATCCAGAGTAAATTCTTTCAATATATCATCCAATATTTGTTCAGAAGTTGTTAAGTCCCCTTTAATAGTGTTTGCAAGAGCTAACGTCAGATGAACTTTACATAAAGTGACAATATTTGTAACCTTATTTTTCTCAACAATATCAAAAAGAAGTTTAGATATATCAAACATTCTTGAATCGCCTTGAAATGTCAGAGCTTCTGCAAGGTTAAAATATATATCCAGCCAAACTTCATATAGATCGTTTACTTGTATTACAGATGTGCTTTTACCTTTTGACAGATATTTTTGAAGTATAGGCATTACATCATTATCTATTAAATTAACAGCTTGTCCGTAATTACCTAAGCGAACTAACGGTGCTACTTCTCTCGACTTAATAAGAGCTCTTTCAAGTTCTAAATCATCAGGAATTTTATTTAACACATTTTCTGTACATTCAATTACTCCCCAATAATTTCCTTTCTTCATTGATGTAGAAGCTAAATATGATAATAAATCGATGTATTCCATTTCTTCACTATCATCAAGCATCATTATTGCTTTCTGCAAGTAATCAAATGATAAATTATAATCAATCGGTTCAAGTAATTTACCAACTCTGGTATAAATATTTTTTTTGATTTTTAAATAATATGGGCTTGTTTTATGTTCAATAAGTTTTAAAGCTTGTTTTTGCGAGATTATATATAAACCAATGTCACCTATATATGACGCTTGTTTCATCAATATAGTCCATATATCAAAAGATTTATCATTATTATTAAGCTTCTGTACTATGTACCCCAAAAGCGCTATTGAAGATTGCTTATAAATACTTAATGTTTCATATAGAATATTCATTATTTCTTCAAAAAAATCATCATTTTTTATTAATGATATAACTATTTTCCAAACATTATACGACTTAAATTCAAATGATAAACTGTTTAGCTGCACTATGTATCCATAATTAACAAGGATTTCAATATTTTGTTCAAAATCTTGCTGTGAATTGTCATCAAAGTTTTCTAGCATTGCAGGATAAAATTTGCACCCTAATACTGACATTGCACACAATAGTCTATATGCAGAAATATTCTCTTGTCTAAGTATACTTAATCTGGCATCAATAATTGATTCTAATGACTCATATTGTATATGTTTTAAGTTGTTACGCTTAATATCTTTATATAACATAACCATTTGCTCTACGATTGCAGGATTACCATGGGATACTTTAGCGGCAACTTTTGTGAAATCATTACCGATATTGATGTCTCTATATTGCGATATCAATGCTTCAACTTGGGTCTGTGTAAACGGAGCAATTGTTAAGTCTAAATAATTATCCGGTGCTAGTAGCGGTGAACATATTTTTCCCATTCCTGGTTGAGATTCTTTTGAAACTAAAATAAACTTACATCTTTGAATAATATATTCGTCTTTTAATAATTCATTCAAAAAATCAAAGGACATGCCATCAATGTTTTCAAAGTTATCAACGATGAAAATAGATTTCATTTTTTCTACAATAGTAACAAAAACTTTTTTCATCATAGTGAACATTTTTGCTTTATTTTTGTATATGTTTTCATACTTATCCAAATTTTCAGGATAAAGTAAATTCAATAATAATAGCACTTCATTGTTCGACAATGACGGAAAGTCCTGTCGAAAAAATCTAATGGAATTCTTTTTTAATTGCAATGTATCAGGGCAAAAATTATTTATGTTAAAAAAATTAAGCAACAAGTCTTGAAAATAACCAAATGGTGAAAGCTGCGTTATTTGTGTACAAGTACCTGTAAGCCAAATAACTTTTGCATTTTTTAAATCATTAATAACATAGCGTAAGATTAAATTTTTACCGGAACCGCTTTCACCGTTTAATGTAATAATATTTATATCTGAATCTTTAATAGCTTCAATTAATGATGCTTTTACTTTCTGTTGAGAAGTTGTCTCGGCATGATAAGCAATATTATTTGTATTACTTTTTTTTACTTGTACCTGTTCATTAGCATTAATAAACTCAACTCCGCATTTTCTGCAAAATTTAGAATTTGGTAAATTTGCGCTTCCGCATTCGGTGCATATTTTAAGCAGCTGTTCATGACAATTAATACATTCTACCGCATTAATGGGGTTTACAGCTCCGCATTTCTTACAAACTGACGCCACTCTTGTTCCGCATTTCTTGCATTTTAAAGAGTTGTCTTCAACTATTTCTTTGCACTTTGGACATTGCATTAAATTTAGCACCTATATCAAATCAACTAACGCATCTAACGCAAGAACAACCTCTTGTTTATTTACACTTAATTTTTCCGCAATTTGTTCTATTGTTAAATTTTGTTTATATTTTAAATCAAATATTTTTAATATATGTAAATTTGGTTTATTACTATCCAATTCTATAATTTTATTGCTTATCTCATTAATATTAGAAATATATTTGTTCTCTTCTGGAATGTAGTTAAATGCTGTATAATCTATGTCTTTATGGGTCTGTTTAACCATCCCGGCAATATCTGCATTATTACTTTGTACAGCACTATCTTCTTCTATTGTAATATCGCTATCATTATAATCTATTGACAAATTATCAGAAATATCTGGCTCAATATTGAGATTATTTTGATTGTTTTCAATATCTTCAAATTCGGAAATTTCATCAGATTCGACATTTTCATCCAACATATCAGAAAATCCTTCTGTTGTGTCAGATATTGCGGTAATGTTATCATTTAGATTTTCATCAAGCATAAACGAATTGTCGTCAGCGAGGGGGATTATATCATCTTCTATTAACTCTGGCTCATCGGGAATTGTTTCCGGAACGTTCTCTTCAATATTAAAATCATAATTAGCATTTTCCATTTCATTAAGTTCACTATTTGAATCTTCAATAGAATTATCAGTTAAATCTTCATTATAGAACTTTTCCTGCATTTCTTCAGAATGAGAATTTGAATCAATTTCAATACCAATTGCAGAATCAAGGTCTGCTGTATCGTTGACATGTTCATCTATTGAACCGGATTCATCAACATTTGTAAAATCAATTGTTTCAATATCATTATCAGCAGATTCACTTTCTAAACCCGTATCTTCAGAATCGTTATAATCAATTTCGTTAATATCAAGCATTTCTACTGAATTATCATTGTCTTCATAATTAGAATTTATATTTTCTATATTATTTTCAATTGTTTCTATTTGTAAATCATCTTCTACATGTATATTCTCTATATCTTCAATCTCTGACAATTCAGAATCCGAAGTATTTTCTTCTTCAATTAATTCATCTGTTGAAACGGAAAGCTCATTAGGAATAGGGTCACCAATTTGATTTTCAGATTTATCATCATTTTGTATATTAATAACCATTTCCGAATCAATAGAATTTATCATTTTGTCAACTAAATCCGGATTTGCTTTTTGAATTATTTCAGTATTGCTAATATCAGTTTCATAAGTATTATCTGCTATATTGTTGTCAAAGGCAACATCAATATCAGGCAACTCCGTAGTATCTGAGTCTGAGTCCAGTGCTATTTCTTCTATATCGATATTATCATTAGCAGTTTTATCCTCAAATTGTAAAGTACTTTCATATGAATCAGGAACCGGTAATGCTTCGACTACTTCTTCCTGTTGATTTATTACAGGTTTAGAATAAATTTCAGATACATTAGATACAACCCTATGCTTTATGTTATTATTAAAGTTCATTTTTTTAGAAACAGTTATGATTGATGTTGTAATAACTTTTTCCAAGTACGCTTTAATTACATTTTCATTATCAATAGAACTTATTATAACTTGCGAATGAGCATAAACATCATCAATAATATCTTCCAGAATTGCTTCATAGCCGGAAAATTTTCTGTTTTGTTTTACAAGATTCTCTATAAGTTCGTAGTATTTATTATCTTTATCCATGCTTACTCTCTTTTGTTTATAAATGTATTACTAACACAGGGTTACCTTGCAATTTTGAAAAAATGCCGCTGTTAATACTTAAATTTAAAGCAACAGCACTTCTTACAGTTTGCAATATTAATGCATCCACACTTTTTTCACCGCTTGAATCTTTTATACCAACAACTTCAAATTTTTCTTTTTGAGGATTATAAGATAATTCAACTGTTATCCTGTTTACCAATGGCGGCTTGCTCAATAACAAAAGTTCTGATTTTAAATTTAGTTGAACTACCTTTCCTAATTTTACTAAATAACGTTTTGCAGACGTATTAGAAACATAACCTTCCGGAACTTCCCAATCGACTTTTAGATTTGAAACTAAAACTGATGCATTTAGACTGTTTTCAATATTCGGAATAACCTGTTGCTCCTGAATATTTTCCATATTATCTTCCGTTCCTACGGTTTCATCAGGCATTGGCTGAGTATCAGTACCTGAGGCAGCCTGTTCTTGTGTATCAATAGAATCTTGATTTTCTATCGGCGCAGTCTCTTGTTGTAAATTTAAATTTTCATCTGCAGAAGCACCGTCTTTGCTGCTCATACTGTTGTAATACCAAAAACCACCGGCTGCTAAAACAGCAATAAGAGTAATTATAATTAAAGCAGAACCGGACCTCTTTTTCTTGGATACAGGAATACCTTCTTGTTCCCCTGTAAACAATGCATCTATTTGCTCTTCTGAGGCAGTATCTTCTTGATTAATATTAGTTTCTTCTTGACTATTATCAATTTCAACGCTGTTTATGTTGTCAAATACATCATTAATATCCTCAGTGATATCATTTGATTCAAAATTATCTAAACTGTTTATAACATCTGCACCGCTTGGGGTAACCTCTGTTGAATATTCTGAAATATCATCATTATCTAAAACTAATTCATTAAATTCAACATCATTTTCAATGTTATCTTCATTATTATCAGATATTTCATCAAGTTTTGAAATGAAATTGAATACAGAGTCAGCTTTAACAGCATGTATTAATTTGCTTCTCAGTTCTTTTGAATTAATAAGCTCTTTATAAAATTCAACTTTCTCAATGCTACTTAATGATCCATCTAAAAATTCATAAATTTTGCTTACATCTGTTTGATTGTATGATATATTGGAATTTAAAAGATTTTCAATGTTATAGAAAGATTCCAACATATCTTCATTTATAAAATATACATCTCCGTTTGTTAATGACTTGTTAATGTTTTCCGGTCGTAAAAAACCGGCAACTGATGCATGCTTAATATCGGATGTTATATTTATGAACATGTATAATTTAGGAATTATTCCAGTATTAATATGGCTTACAGGTATAGACATTTCTTCCTTTGAAAAGTATATTCTTACATCTATATAAGAGCCATTAATATATATATCCGAAATCTCAAAATCTTTTATAATAGATGGTACATTGTGCAAACCTGTATCAGTATCAACATCATATATATCTTTATTAAAATACTCGGAAGCTATTTCTGCAGCAACAACATTCGCAACTGCTCGATTGCGCTGTGTTACATCAGATATTGCAGAACAAATACTTTGCGCCAGTTCTAAATCCTTGTCTAATATTTCTATATTTTCTTTATCCACCTATACTCTCCCCATATTCCATTAAATAATATCACATTAGATAAAAAAAATCTATAATTTACATTTGTTATTATATTAAATTATTTTTGTTTATTAAAAAATATGATATAATTGTTTTATGTTAAACAAAATAATTGCTACATTATTATTATCTGTGAGTCTGTCTGTTTATGCAGCAGAGATTCCTGTTGATGCAAAACTTGATTATAACCAAGGTATAGATTTTTATAAATTAGGAATGTATGAAAGAGCTATAGAGTCTTTTCGCTCAGCAATAAGAACATATCCTGATTATATTGATGCATATTATAATCTCGGAACAGTTTTAGAGTACTTAAAACAGTATGCGGAAGCTATAAATGTTTATAAGCAAGTATATGTCAGAAATCCAAATGATTATGAAGTTATCTATAAACTTGCGTATTTAAATACAAAAATTGAGGATTACCAAAGGGCACAGGAATATATAAAATTAATTCCGCCGTCAAACAGTTATTATCAAAGAGGGCAAGAGTTGGCAGAATCTTGTAAGTTAGCTTTAAACCTGCCTCCGCAAAATCCGATTAATCCTCCGTCGAAAATTGCACAATATTCAGGCGCATATGATAATTTACCCAGTCCTACCGGAGTAACAACCGATTCCAACGGCAATTTATTTGTAGCTGCTTTTTCTGATAATTTAATTTATAAAATAACACCTGATAATAAGCGTCAAATTTTTATAAAAAGTGACTTAATTCAAGGCCCGATAAGTTTAGCATCAGATAGTACAGGGAACATATATGTTTCAAACTATAGTGCAAATAACGTTGTTAAGATTACTCCTCAAGGCACTGCATCAGTTATTATCTCAAGAGTAGATAAACCATATGGGCTGCATGTTGAAGGCAACATGCTGTTTGTCACCTGCCAAGGGTCTAACTCTGTTCTCAGACAGCGACTATAGTTACATTGAATCTTTTATCTTATATTTTAAACTTTTTTTAGCCTTGCTGAGTGGTCCGTTGTATGGGTCTATGACAGTTTTAATGTATCTTTTTGCATATACAAACGGAAACTTCGGTATCCATGCACATCTCATAAGTACGCTTACAGTATCTGCACCTTGTGAGAACATAAGTTCATCTATTGTTTGTTCATACGCAGGTGATATTGATGAAAATAACTTTAATATGTAGTCTGTAAAGGTTACACTATAGTACCCTGTTGACGCAATGGGTGAGTTTGTTAGGTCTGATAAACTTATGTTGTTTACTTCTTTACGAATTGTTTGTATATCAAACGGCACATTTAATGATTCACCTTCTTTTCGCTTTATCTCGACAACATCACCGTTATATACAATAATAAGAGTATTAAAATCCGGCATAAATATATCATCAAAAATATTATCTAGTATCATTTGGCCGTTTAAATCAGTAATACCATACATGTAATTTTTTGATGTTACAAACATACCGCCATATAATAAATCAATTGAAGAATATTCTACAGGTAAAATTGTAAATCCCATTTCATCAAAAATGCCGTACTTGTCGCCTTTTCTAAATTTTGCGTATTTCCCGAGCACACGTTCTGCTTGATTATATTTGGGTTCAACCAGAATATTGCCGTTATCATGAATAATTCCAAATTTGGAACCATCTTGAAAAATCCATGCTGATTCACCTAATCTGACTAATTTTTTATAATTAGCATCAACGACAATATTGCCATCTGAATTCTTTAGTCCAAATTTGTTGCCATTTTGAAATACTGTTACTTCTGCATTAATACTGTTTATTCCTAAAATAAAAAGTAATACAAATAAAACTGCTTTCTTCATAATTAAAGATTAGCACAAAATGAAGTATTTTCCATGTAGAAATCAAACCTATGATATATTATGAGAGTTTTTGAAAACTTAACTTTATTAAAACGCCTTCCGCTTATGTGGAAGGCGTTTTAATCTCACAATATTATATATTATATTTTATCATTCTTATTAGTCACAGCATCAATACCCGTTCCTAATATTGAAAGTATCAATGATGCTAAAAGTGCCCACCAGAAATTTGAAACTTCAACTCCCGGAACAAGAAAACCTGCAAGCATAAATAATAAAGCATTAATAATAAAACCGAATAAACCTAGTGTAAGCATGTTAATAGGCATTGTTAAAAATGATATTAGCGGTCTTAACAATGCATTTATTAATGCGATTACCACAACAAGAATTAATGCCGCCACAAATCCTGAAATTGAAATTCCGGGAAGCATCCATCCGATAAAAAGTACTGCTAATGCAAACAAAATCCATCTAATAAGTATCATAACCATATTTTCATCCTTTCTTATTACTGAGTATAAATATTATGGCCATTTTCAACTATATCTGTTTGGGCAGTCATAAATACTGATTATAAAATTTATGTAACAAATTGTAACAATATGATTAAAAATCCTAAAGTTTTTTCAAATTGTGCCGATATATATATTACGGATAAGAAAAATGCATTTAGAAAGGAAAGCGGATATGTTAAAAAAGATTACAACCCCATCTAATAATATGTTTTGCGGAGTTGAATTTATATTAAGAGGGGCAAAAAAACGACGGGCAATGGCTGTATCGAACGCTGTAGCAATTAACGCTGAATCAGGAATTCAGGTTAAGTTACAAGCAGTTAAAGGATAGTGGATTTGGGATTCTTTGACGAGGCTGTTCGTTACATAAAAAAAGCGAGAGTATAAAAATTCTATTCCCTGATGTAAAAAGTCAGGGGATAGTTTTTTTGTTTAAAAAATAAAGCAGCTCATAAGCCGTGTTCTGTTCAGGATAGCATCCCTGATAATCATCTGTCTGGTATTAGGATTACTCCTAATCTCTAGCGATTACTCCAAGCTTGGCGGACACCTCAAACGCTTGATTCAATCTTGCATCGGACCGGGGGTTGCCTGGCCTACACTTCTCAGTAGTAGCCGGTGAGCTCTTACCTCCCCTTTGCCCCATCGCCTGTGAGTGTTGTTGAATATTGTTCAACCTACATTATTCCATCGGCAGTCTTTTGGGACACTAACATCCCCTTTCTGTGGTCCGATCCACCTGCTCACGCAGTCCGGAGTTTCTCCGGCGGTCTGTCCTTGGATGCACGGACTTTCCTCACCAAATTGGCGCGATTATCCGGCTGCTTTATTCAAATCCATTATATAATAAAGGCAACTATATACAAGCCACTACAAAAAGTTAAGAATGACATATAATTAAGGGTGTTAACAAAATAATGGAATTTCTATTATAAAATTGCCAAATCTCCATCGCCCCTTGTGGGAGAGGGTTGGGGTGAGGGGTTAAAACTATTAATTGTTAATACTCTTCATATAATTTATGTTATCTACCAAGTTAATTTAACAAAAGTTAACATAAAAAACACATTATTAAGTTTTATTAAGACGTGATTTTGTCCGCTAATTCTGATTTATAGGCTATTTATATTATATTTTAACAGTATATTATACATAAAAAATTAAAGTTTTTGAAATAGTAGCCGATAATAAAACATATAATGTAACATAACATATATTATGTAATAGGCAAATTTTTAATAATAAGTAAGTACATACAGATTAAAACACGAAAGGAGACTTTTATTTATGTCAGACGGATTAAACATTTCTAATCTACCCGGAAAGATTCAGGAGTTTGTTGAGGCACAAAAACTTGATACTGATGGAGACGGTAAAATCTCAAGAGCAGAACTCTCTAAAGCACTCGCAAATGTAAATGAAGCAGCAGCATCAAGAGGTGATGCTTTTGTTTCAAACAATGTTGCAATGCCGCCTGTTACTCCTACATTTGTAAAAAATATTCTTAATTTGCTTAAACAAATTGAAGATATTAAGACTGCAAAAGAAGAAGATGCAATAAATTTTGATAAACAAATTGCTTTAGCAGAGGATTTTCTAAAAGAGCTGATAAAAAAAGGAGAAATTGACGAAAATACAAAAGCTAACGTTGATGCATTTCTGAACGAGTTACACAAAGGTGGTGTAGGATACAAAGAAAAAGTAGGCGGAAGATACGATGCATTAGATAATGCAATAAATAATTTAAGTGAAGCCTACTCAGACCCTCAACGTCCTACAGGATTATTATATCATAATGATAAACAAGCAGAAACTCTGGAAAAAATCGAAATATTTACTAAAATGCAGATAGAGATAACCTCAGAGATAAGAGACGCAATCGAACAAGGTGAATTTGAAGAAGTTAGACATAATTGTGAACATTTATTAGTATTAACGCATGAGTTTAGTGCAGAAATGGAAGCAGCAATGTCTGAACTTGAAAGTTTTGGCTTGGATGTTCTAAAAAATGCAACACAAAATATTCCCGGTCGCAATATACCCGAAGAGATGAAAAGTATTTCTAACTTAGCTGATACAATAGGTAATATCAGCAAAGAAATAAAAGCTGATATGGCTGAATTCAAAAAGTTTGCAGCATTCTTAGAAGAACAATTAGCTAAAATAGATGATTATATAAATAATGGCATTCAAGACCAAAGAGAATTGGAACAACAGTTTAGGATAATGGATGAAACTTTAAGATCAAAAGTTGAAGAATTCGCAGGAAGATACGATAAAGTACTGAATGCATTCGAAAAATTTGATCTTGACAAGAATGAAACATTAAAAGATAAAGCAAAAGAAGTAGACGAATATAAAGGGAATGCTACACGAGAGTTTGAATATAATAGTGATAAACTAGAGCATGTAGTACTGGAAATGCTAAAAAAAGTTCATGATGGTAATACACAAGACTTAGGTAAATTAACCGAAGTTGTTATAAATCATCTTCATGAAACCAGACTTAGTAACGGAGAAGCAATGAATACGCTAATAGAAAAAGCTATGGAATTTGCTCAAGAAGCCGTAGATATCTATAATAACGGTGGAACATCCGGTATCTCAAATATGTCTGCAAGTGAACAAAAATCTACTATTTATTATGACCTTAACGGTCGTGTAGTTCAGAATCCAAAACCGGGACAATTATACATCCATGACGGCAAAAAGGTTATTTACCAAGAATAAGGATAAATGATTATAATATAAGTAAAGTAGTCAGATAGTATGTTCTGCCACAAACAAGAAAAGAGTATAATTTATGTTGTACTCTTTTTTTTGAACGCGTAAGGATAAAGAATCCGGCGGATTTCTTATACAGCTATCAAGCACCAGGTAACGAGTGTAAGGTATACGGCAAGACCGATTACATCAATTGTTGTTGCAATTACAGGCCCTGAAGCTACAGCAGGATCAATGTTTAATTTTTTAAGTATTAAAGGTGTGCAGGTTCCAATCATTGTAGCAATTGTCATGTTAAGTGACATTGCTATTCCGACAACAATTCCCAATTGTACATGCCCTTTCCATCCCCATGTTACTAGCATTACCAGTAGTCCGAATATAGCACCGATACTTAATCCTGTTATAGTTTCTCTTATTAAATAATGCCATCCGGAACTAAGAGTTATTTGTCCGGTTGACATACCGCGAACCATTAGTGTTATACTTTGTGTTCCTATATTTCCGCCAAGACCTGCAAGCAATGGCATAAAGGCTGCTACAATAGGAAGCGCTGTAAATGTTTTATCATATCTATTAGTTATTGTTACAGCTATAAATTCTCCGATAAGAGTTATCAAAAGCCAAGGTATACGAGCTTTAATTGCGTGACCTATGCTTCCTGTTAAGACATCGTCATCATCATCGCCTAAATCGGTAACAATACCTGAAGACTGCAAGATTTCATCAGTGGTCTCTTCTTCTACAATATCCTGAACATCATCCCAAGTTACAACTCCTTTCAGGTGGTTGTACAAGTCTACAACCGGAAGCGCATTGAACTGGTATTTCATAAACACATCTGCAATATAATCCTGATAATCATCAACATGGATTTTAACTATATCGCTTTTCATTATGTCCGATACGTTCATGTTAACAGGAGTTGTCATAAGTGTCCTCAATGATAAAACTCCGACCAGATGCAGATTTTTATCAACAACATAGGCGTAATAAAGTTCCATGTTATCTTTTTCGGCTTTAATCCGAATTGTATCTAGTGCTTCTTGAACAGTCATGTTATCATAAACCGTTAAAACCAGAGGGTTCATGATACCACCGGCTGTATCTTCGTTGTAGGTTAACAATTCTTGAACTTCAGAAGAAAACTTTTGCGGTAAACTTTCCAAAAAAGCTTCCGTATCATCTTCTTCCATGTTCCCTAGAACGTCGGCAGCTTCATCGTGCGGAAGTTTTGATACAAGTCTTGATGCCAAATTTTCATCAATATCACCCAGTATTTCAACTTGTAATTGAGCAGGCAAGTACTCAATAACATCTGAAGCAAGCTCCTCATTAATATTAGTAATACAGCATAAGCGCTCTTCAGGTTTTAACTCCTGAAAAATATCCGCAAGGTCAGCTGAGTGAAAAGTTTCAAGCTCTTCTCTGAGTTGAGTATTATCACCGTTTTCAATTAATTCTCTTATTCTGTCTATTGTGTTTTCAATATTAATCATAACTTGCACCTTATCTGTCTTAAACAGCGGTTCCGGAACTTATAATGCTATTTTTATCTATAGTTTGTAAACTGTAGAGGGATATCGTATTTTTCTTCATTTTTTCTTAAAAGTCCGATTACATCTTGTAAATCATCTTTACTTTTACCGCTGACACGAACCTGTTCTCCCTGAATGGATGCTTGAACTTTTAATTTTGAATCTTTAATATCTGCGACTATTTTTTTAGCTAATTCTTGTGTTAAACCTTTTTTTAAATTAAAAACTTGTCTGACATTCCCTCCTAAGGCATTTTCCATTGGCTGCGGATCAAGAATTTTAATGCTTAAGTTTCTTTTTACAAGCTTAGTTTGAAGAATATCAAAAATATTCTTTAATTTCATTTCATCATTTGTAGTAATTGTTATTGATTTATCACTTTCTAAGTCAATAGATGAGTTAGAATTTTTTAAATCAAAACGTGAAGTTAAATCTCTTTTTACTTGGTCTACTGCGTTTACCAATTCTTGTTTGTCAAACTCGGATACAACGTCAAAACTGCAATCTTTAGCCATAATAAACTCCTATATTTGTATTATGAATTTATAATATCATAAAAATTGCCAAGTGTATGATGATAATAATTTATGATAGTATAAATATGAGGTATAAATAATGAACAATCAAACGTACAGAATCGGTATCGGATACGATATTCACAGATTTGCTGAGAATAGAGATTTAATTTTAGGCGGGATAAAAATTCCTTATGAAAAAGGGTTAATGGGACATTCTGATGCGGATGCGCTAATCCATGCTATTATAGATGCTCTTTTAGGTGCACTTTCATTGCAAGATATAGGAACGCTTTTCCCTGATACTGACGAAAAATATAAAAATGCAAATAGTGTGGAATTATTAAAAAATGTTATGAAATTAGTTGAAGAGCGCGGATACAAAATTAATAATATTGATTCAAATATAATTGCTCAAGCTCCGAAAATGATGCCATATATACCTCAAATGAAGCAAAAGCTTGCACAAGTATTAAACATTAACATGGACAATATTTCCATAAAAGCAAAAACTAAGGAAGGTTTAGACTCTGTAGGCGAAAAGCTGAGTATAGAATGTAATGCCGTAGTTATGCTTGAACATGTTTAATAATTAAAGAACATCAATAATCTGTTTAATATTGTCATTAGTAATGTGATTCAGAGCTAATTCTTTGTGAGAAGAATTTAATGCATGTTTCTCCTTTAATGCCGTTAATACTTTTAACACAAGAGTCTGATTTGAACTTTCCAAAAGTGTTTCAAGTTCTTCTATGTCATTGATATAATCAACCGCAAAAAATACAAAATCACTTTCTTCAAAGACTTCCTCATATAAAAGGCTGTTCAGCTTATTTACATTTACTTCCTTAAGGAATTTATTTATATTTGCTATTTCATCTTTTGTATTTTTGTCACAATCAAACAGATACTCTTCGTTTTCTGCAAGAGAAGCAAATTTTTCTCCTGCCATTCTTAATAACAAAGCAGAAGTGCTTGTTAAATTATTGTAATACAAATTTTCGAATATCTGCAGCAAATTAAAATCTATTGCAGAGTTTGGCGGTATAATTTCAGGAATTGCATTAACAATATTGCATAAAACTAAAATTCCGTCATCAAAGTTATTTTCAAGTAAATTTTCTAAATCTGTAAGATAAGGAATTTCGCTGGCAATATTTTCCGATAACGATGATTTTTTCATTACATTTAAAATCGATTCTAAAGCATCAGAAGCACCGTATGTAACTAAAAATTTTATACCGTCATACTGTTCAAACTCATCTGCTGAATTTAATTTATTTAAAGCATTTTCTTTTGATAAAGTATCTCCGCACTTGGACAAAAGCTCAATTGCATTATTAGAAATATACTCATCCTCAGAATTAGCAAGTTCTCTAACATATTCTATAATATCTGAATTTATATTTTTTTCGAATAATGATAAGAATTTTAGTGCATAAGCTTTATTTGAATTGTTTCCGTTTAGCAGATAACTTTTAACCTTATCAAGTAATTCACTTCCCCCGAATTCAAATAAAACTTCTGACATCATATCGTCATAAGAAGAAGAATAATAATCCCAAAATTTAAATAAATTCATATAATTATTTTTATTACAAGCTTGTTTAATTCTTTTTGCAACATTATTTTTTACAAAATCGAACAAAAAATCATCTTGTTTAACAAGTTTTTTATATAACTCAACATCAGGAGTGTTAACAAGAATTTTAGCTGCTTGTTCAAACTCCGCAGGGTTTTTCCCTGTGATACTTTTAAATAAATCCATACTTAATTAATCCAAATAGAAAACTGTAATAACTTTGTGATTCTCTTCAGCATACTCAACTGCCCTGTGAAGAGTTTTACTTGTGTGGGATAAGAAACAAATCATTTGGTTACAGTCATCAATAATTTCTCTGTTGCAAACTCTTGAAGCATCTGCTAATGTCATCATAGCTCGGTCAGAATGTTCAACAATATTAGGGACTCCTATTAACTGATCCTGAACATCGGATGGCTGCTGTCCTATAGTTTGCGGTAAAATAACTTTTAATTTATCAGGGTTAGATTTCATTGCACCTCTAATTGCAGCAGCATTTGTACCACAAGAACCACCTGATGTTATTATAGTATTGCCTTGCTGTACAAGAGCTGTAGCAAGAGTTTCAATCATTTGCTGATGTGTTATGGCAAGATTACGTGAACCTATGATTGCAATCCTTTTAGCAGGCTGTTTAATAGTAGCTAACTCCATTGCAAGTTCATCAACTGTATCAGGAGCTGAATCTGCACTGTCTAAGTCTCCAACAGGAACCATAATAGAGGGCTGTTGTTGTTCATTTTCATCAATAGAATCCATAATTTCAATCATTTGTTCACCTTCTTGAGTATTGTCTTTTATTCTTATTTTTTGTATGCTTTTTAATAATAGCATAAAATTCAGATTTTGGGAATAGGTGATGGAAAATATTTTAGAAGGACTTAATAAAGAGCAAGCAGAAGCTGCACAAACTACACAGGGGGCGCTGCTTATACTTGCAGGAGCAGGAAGCGGAAAAACTAAAGTTTTAACCTCAAGAATTGCTTATATGATTCAACATGGTGCCGTTGCCGGAAAAATTTTAGCTGTAACTTTTACTAATAAGGCAGCTAGAGAAATGCGTGAAAGACTCAGTAAAATGGTAGGCGAGAATATAGTTAAATATATGTGGGTAGGCACATTCCACAGTATTTGCGGCAGGATTTTAAGACAGGATATTGAAAACTATTCATTCCAATCAGGTAAGAAACTGGATAAAAATTTTACTATTTATGATGAAACAGATTCAATGGCAGTAATTAAACAAGCGATTAAAAAGATTAATCTTGATGATAAAGTTTATGCTCCAAAGCTTGTAAAAGCTATTATATCAAATGCTAAAAACAAAATGCAGGATGCATATACTTTTGCAACATTTGCCAGAGATTTTAAATCACAAAATATTGCAAAAATATTTGAATTTTATGAAAATACTTTAAATAATAATAATGCAATAGACTTTGATGACATGCTTCTCATTACCGTAAAGTTACTGGAGCAAAACCCTGAAGTAAGAGCTAAATATTATAATAAGTTCCAACATATATTAGTTGATGAGTATCAAGACACAAACCAGGCACAGTATCAGCTTGTTAAAGCTCTGTATACGAATTTGTTACCTGATATTCCCGAAACCAGATCTCTTTGCGTAGTAGGTGATGTAGACCAATCTATTTATTCTTGGCGCGGCGCTGATTTTAGGATAATTATGAATTTTCAAAATGATTTTCCAAATGCTAAAGTTGTTAAATTAGAACAAAATTATCGTTCTACGGCTAACATTCTAAATGCAGCAAATGCAATTATTGTTAATAATGAAGAGCGTGTTGACAAGGTTTTGTATTCTCAAAAAGGCGACGGTGAAAAAATCTCATTATATGAAGCTCAAGATGAAGCAGATGAAGCAAATTATATTGTAAAATCAATACGTGATACATCAGATAACTACAATCAATTTGCAATATTATACAGAACAAATAACCAATCTCGTGCACTTGAAGAAGCTTTGATTGCAGCGGGAATTCCGTATCGTATATATGGCGGTCTTAAATTCTATGACAGAAAAGAAATAAAAGATGCTATAGCATATCTTAAGTTGATTTATAATCCGGATGATTCACAATCTTTGAGAAGGATTATAAATGTGCCAAAACGTGCAATTGGTGAAACAACATTAAAACACTTGCAAGAATACGCTGATGAAAATGACTTAAGTCTGTATAATGCAATTTTGGATGTAGATAATATATCAACAATAAAATCCGGTACAGCAACAAAATTAAAGGATTTTGCAACTCTGATTCAAAAATTTAAAGAAGCTGAATCCAAATATTCTCTGCCCGAATTTTTAGGTCTTGTTTTGGAAAGGAGCGGTTATCTAAATGAATTACATTCATCTAATACTGATGAAGATGAAGTCAGAATAGAAAACTTACAAGAACTTGTTAACGTAGCAAACGAATTTGAACCTGAAGAACAGGATAATATTTTAGGTGAATTCTTAGCACAGGTTTCGCTGGTGTCAGATATTGACGGAATGGATGAGATTGCAAATAATGTTACTCTTATGACGCTTCACGCTTCTAAAGGTTTAGAGTTTCCTATTGTATTTTTAGCAGGATGTGATGAAGGAATTTTCCCCTCGGCAAGATGTTCTAATACATTATCAGAACTGGAAGAAGAGAGAAGACTAATGTATGTTGGTGTAACAAGAGCTGAAAACAAGTTATATCTTACTACAGCAAAGCGCCGGCAAATGTGGGGTGAGTATAAATACTATACACCGAGCAGGTTTATTGATGAAATTCCGTCAAACTTACTTGATGAAGAAGAATCTGCATATTCTGATTACTCGTCAGACAGAAGTACTTTTAGAAGCGCAGTAGATTCTGTTAAGAAATCAGGCTCTTCCTATAACTTTAAAACAACTTCATTTACGTCAGACGGATTTGTTAAGCCTGCAACAGGATTCGGTTCAAACTTTGTGGCTCCTACACCAAATAATAGCGGGAAAAAGCAAACGCAACAAACTTCAAACAGTTTTGGCTCAAACTTTACTGCACCAAAAACAAGTAAAACGACTACAGTTGTAAAACGCACACCTTCACGTGTTATTATCAATAAAAACCCGATAAATAAGGAAAAAGAAGATGAAAGGCTTAAAAAGTTTTGGGAAAATAACCCGATGAAACAAAAAATTGAAGAACAAAAACGTAAAGATGCAGAACTTGCTGAACAGCAAAAAGAAAAAGAAGAATTAAAAAATGCAACTACGCAATATTTCTTTAATGTAGGAGAACGAGTTTTTCATGAAAAACTTGGAATAGGTCACATAGCTGATGTAATTCAAATTGGTGACAGCACTATGTACACAATTGATTTTGGAAAAATGGGCAAAAAGGCTATGGATGCTGCTTATGCTCATTTAAAAAAGTTTTAGGATATCAGATATGAATATATTAGTAACAGGCGCATCAAAAGGTATCGGGAAAAGTATTGCTGAAATAATCGGTGTAAATAATAATATTTTTGCAGTTAGCAGAAATGAAAGACATTTACAATGTTATAAAAATTATTTAGTATGTGATTTGTCAATTCAGTCTGATTTAGAAAGATTGGGTGAATATATTAGTGCAAATAATATTGATGTTCTTGTAAATAATGCGGGAGAATATATTTATTCTCCTATAGAAGATATTAATTATAATCAATTAGAACATATATTTAAGGTTAATTTAGAAGCTCCATTATATCTTATCTCAAGAGCAGTTCCTTATATGAAAGAAAAGAAATGGGGAAGAATAGTTAACATTGGCTCAATAAGCGGAGTTATGGGTGAGGCAAATGCAAGTTTATACTCTGCTTCCAAATCGGGTCTCATAGGTGCTTCAAGAGCCTTGGCTCTCGAACTTGCTGAATACAATATTACCGTAAATACTATCAATCCCGGATGGGTTGACACTGATATGGGCAATAGTTCGGCTAACGACGGTAATTGGTCAAAAGATGAGATTATAGAGTGTATTCCGCAAAAAAGATTTGTGAAGCCAGAAGAAGTTGCAAATATGGTAAAATACCTTATATCTAATGAGGCAAAAGGTGTTACGGGACAATCTGTAAATTTGTGTGCGGGCTTAAGTGTTGGTTATTAATATGTCATTATTGAGGCTATATTTAATATTTGTAAACATCGGCGCAATTCTTCTCGGAGGAGGATATGTAATATTACCTATTTTACAACATGAGTTTATTGACAAAAGACATATTATATCAGAAGATGATTTACTTAATTTTTATGCATTATCACAATCATTACCGGGAATAGTTGCGGCTAACATATCCATGTTTATCGGGTATAAATTTAAAGGGAAATTAGGTGCAATTGTAGCGTTGTTAGGCATTATTACATTCCCAATTATAACAATTATATTACTTGCATCAATTCTTGAGAACTTAGTGTCTAATAAATATATACAAGCAGTTTTATGGGGTATAGGAGTTGCTGTTATTGCATTAATTATATTAACCGTAAGAGAAATGTTTCAAAAAACAGAAAAAAATGTATTTTTTTATCTGATATTAGTATTAACTCTCTTATCTTTATTAATTTTTGAGCTGTCACCGATTAAAGCTATAATAATCTTTTCAATTATAGGAGTTGGAATAAAGTTTATAAAAAGGAGGTTTAGTAAATGATTTACCTTCTTTTGTTTTTAGAATTCTTTAAAATCGGGTTATTTTCATTTGGCGGGGGATATGCAACAATACCGTTTTTGTATCATATCTCTGAGAACTGTCACTGGTACTCTCTGCAAGAGTTAACTCATATGACAGCAATAGCATCTATAACCCCCGGACCCATCGGGATAAATGTAGCAACATATGCAGGGCTAAAAACGGCAGGTCTTTTAGGCTCGTTTGTTGCATCAATATCAGAAGTGATACCATCGTTTTTCCTTGTAATTATAGTTTCAAAATTATTAAAACGGTATAGTGAAAATTTTTATGTAATGTCGTTGATTGAAACTTTAAAGCCGATTAGTTGTGCATTATTAATATCAGTTTGTATTGCTCTTTTAAAATCGAACCTTGCAGATTTTAAAGCGTTATTATTACTACTGTTATTAATTTTTCTGAGTATTAAAACAAAAAAAGATCCTGCTATTTATATGCTTATATCAGGCATAGCAGGAATCTTTTTATATAACGGTTAAATGCTTTTTTGCTTTATTACAGCATCAATTAATCCTTTGAAAAGCGGATGCGGTCTTTCAGGTCTTGATTTAAATTCAGGATGGAATTGACAAGCAACAAACCAATCCAACTCGGGTAATTCGATTATTTCTGATAACATACCATCAGGTGACATGCCTGAGAATATTAAACCTGAATTTTTAAGCCTGTCGATATAGTCGGTATTTACTTCATATCTGTGCCTGTGACGTTCCGATATTTTTGTAGTGCCATAAACTTCATGAGCCTTCGTTCCTTTTTTAATGTTGCAATCATAAGCACCCAGTCTCATAGTTGCACCGTATCCCTTAACATTTTTTTGTTCAAGCATCAAATCAATTACCGGATTAGCTGCGTTTTCATCAAATTCCGTTGAATTTGCATCCTTAATTCCTGCAACATTACGGGCATACTCGATAACTGCACATTGCATTCCTAAGCATATTCCTAAAAAAGGGACATTGTTTTCACGTGCATATTTTATTACGTTAAGTTTGCCCTCTATTCCTCTTACGCCAAAACCACCTGGAACAATTACACCGTCAACATCAGACATCAACTCTTTGCATTTATCTTTTTCCAGACATTCTTCCGAATTAATCCACTTAATTTCTGTTTTTACACTATCCGAATACCCTGCGTGCTTAATTGATTCTACTACCGATATATAAGCATCTGAAAGTTTTGTATACTTTCCTGCAATAGCAATTTTTATTGAAGCTTTAGGGTGGTTAATTTTTTCAACTAATTCTCTCCACGCTGATAAATCAGATTTTCGCTCAGGAGTTTGCAAAAGCTTTAATACAACATTTGCGAAATTTTGTTCTTCAAGAGCCAAAGGAACTTCATATATACTTTTCATATCTCTGCATTCAATAACAGCTTCTTTTACTACGGAACAGAAAAGAGCCAATTTTTCTTTTTCTGTTTTAGGTATAGATTTAGAAGTTCTGCAAACAAGTATTTCCGGTTGCAGCCCATAACTTCTTAAAACAGATACACTATGCTGAGAAGGTTTTGTTTTTAACTCTCCTGAGGTCTGTAAATAAGGGAGAAGCGTACAATGAATATTAATAGCATTACCTATACCCGCTTCTGTTTTAAACTGTCTTATTGCTTCAATAAACGGTAAACCTTCAATATCACCTACAGTACCGCCTATTTCAATAATTTGAAAATCCGGTTTAAACTGCTTTTGCGCTTTTACAATACGTGATTTTATCTCATTTGTTATATGAGGAATAACCTGAACAGTAGCTCCTAAATAATCCCCTCTGCGCTCTTTATTAATAACTGTTTGATATACGCTGCCGGAAGTAACACTGCTTAACTGTGAAAAGTTAGAATCAATAAATCTCTCATAATGTCCTAAATCTAAGTCTGTTTCAGCGCCGTCATCGGTAACGAAAACTTCTCCATGTTGAAATGGACTCATTGTTCCGGGGTCTACATTTATATAAGGATCAAATTTTTGTATTGCAACCGAAAAACCTCTTGCCCGCAAGAGCTTTCCTAATGAAGCACCTATAATACCCTTACCTAATGAACTTACAACACCGCCAGTTATAAATATATATTTTGTCATAGTTGAAACTCCACATAAATTGTCTGTCTGATTTTATAGAAAACATATAAACAACAATACATACAGAGCATACTCAAATAAAACTATGTCAAATGTGATTCGTGTTTATATTTTAATAGCTTAAAGTTTAGTTTATTTTTGGAACTCTAAAGAAGCCGTTTTCTTCATCAGGTGCATTTTTCATTAATTCTTCTTTTGTCTGTTCGTAATAAACCTTATCATCTCTCATAACATTTACAAAATCTATTGCATGCGCCATTGGCTCAACATTTGATGTATCAACTTCATTCATCGCATCAACGTGTTTAAGAACATCACCCAATTGTTTTGTAAACTTTTCTTTTTCTTCTTCGGTTAACTCTAAACGTGCAAGTTTTGCTACATGCTCAACATCTTTTATTGTAATCATTTTTATACTCCAATCCTTATATATATCATAATAACATAAATATAAATAAAACCTGCAAATTATATTGCTTGATTATGAATATTAGTTTAAATATAATAAAGCTATGATAGATAGATATTCAAGAGAAGAAATAAAAAAAATCTGGGATTTGGATTCTAAGTTTAATTATTACTTACAAGTAGAACTGGCCGTTTGTGAAGCATACTCTAAACTCGGAAAAATTCCTGAAGATGCATTAAAAATAATTAAAGATAAAGCATCTTTTTCAGTTGAGAGAATTGATGAAATTGAAAAAGAAGTAAGGCATGATGTCATTGCATTTTTAACTAATGTAAATGAATCAGTAGGAAGTGAATATGCAAAATATATACATATGGGGTTAACAAGCTCTGATGTTATAGATACAGCTTTTGCACTGCAAATTATAGATTCATCAAAAATTATAATTAATGATTTAAATGAATTATTAAATGTTTTAAAAGAAATGGCATTCAAGTACAAAGATACAATTTGTATAGGGCGTTCACATGGTGTCCATGCTGAAGTTACAACTTTTGGATTTAAGTTGTTAAATTGGCTTGACGAACTTGAAAGAGCAAAAAAAAGTTTTGAGATTGCTCTTGATGAAGTTGCAGTAGGTCAAATTTCAGGACCGGTTGGAACATATAGTAATGTTACGCCGGAAGTAGAAAAGCTTGCTTGTGAGATTATGCATTTACCGCCTGCTAAAATATCTACCCAAATCATATCAAGAGACAGACATGCCAAATTCTTTTCTGCATTGGCATTAATTGCTTCTATAATAGAACAATTTGCAACAGAGATTAGACACTTGCAGAAAACTGAAGTAAGGGAAGTAGAGGAAGGATTCGGCAAAAATCAAAAAGGTTCAAGCGCTATGCCCCATAAAAAGAATCCGGTTTTATGTGAAAATTTATGCGGTTTAGCAAGAGTTGTCCGCTCTAATATGATTACAGCTTTTGAAAATATTAATTTATGGCACGAAAGAGATATATCACACAGTTCCGCTGAAAGAATAATTTTTCCTGATTCACTAATTTTACTGGATTTTATGCTTCATAGATTTACAGGTGTAATGCAGAATCTTGTTGTTCATGAAGATAACATGCTTAAAAATGCTCACTTATATGGGGGTGTGATTTTTTCTCAAAAAGTGCTCTTAAAACTTGTAGATAAAGGATACTCAAGAGAAGACGCATACAGAATAGTTCAAAAACATGCGCTTAATGCATTAAATGGAGGCAATTTTAAAGAGGGGTTATTATCTGATTCTGATGTTACTTCTAAGTTATCATCAGAAGAATTGAACAGATGTTTTAATGTTAAAGATTATTTGACAAATATTGAAACTGTCTTTAAAAGATTTGAAAAATAATATAAGATTATAGGACCTAACAGCAATAGTTCTATTATAATTTTTAAAAACAACAAAAATGTAGAAAACTGTAGTGTTGATTCTTGTGCTATAACGCGAAAAAATAAAGAAGAATCGGTACATATAAATAATAAAACTGATAACAAGACGGTTAATTACAATAGCGCGGAATGGAATAGAGACGCAATGCCGAAAACTTTAAAATAAAATATTGGAATCTTCTGTTGGAATAAGATATACATTATAATAACAATTTAAACATTACCTTAACAGTGGAAAATGAACATGGCAAGTCTAACGCCCCGTACGAATGCTTATAAGATCATTTAATATGTGTAAGATGAAAGCTGTTTTCATTATTCACTATGCATATTAACTCTTACATGGCACAATCTAGTATAGTTCTGGACATCGTTTAACTAAAGTTATAGCCTCTTTGAGAGACTTTCAAAGAGGCTATAACTGGACGTTAACATACGGATTAACACAGCAAATTCTCCAAAGTGTCTAGCTGTCTAGCATTGAGCCAGTCCAAAATGTTGCAATTTTTTCTAGACGAAAAACTGAAATCCTTTATCGAAAAAATTGCAGAGCGATTAGAAATTTCCTTTTGCCTTTATTTTTAGTATTTTCCCAATATTATGGTACGTTTATGGTATAATCTTCTTAGGGTAGTACCACCAGCCTTCGCCCACACACGAATTTTACTAAGAAATCGGTGGCAGGAAGGAGGGTAACGCTATGATTGACAAAATAATAATGCTACTCGTAGCATTAGCTTTGCTCGTAGTAGCATTAAAATTACTGTTATCATAGGGTACTAAGTCAAGCCTCAGAGAAGTAGCATTTCTTTGGGGCTTGCCCCTATATAAGTATTATTTACTATAACCCTATATTTGTCAAGTGTAAAAAATAAAAATTTGTTGATATTACTGTATTTTAGAGATTAATTGTAACAAATTGTAAATTTCGTATCTAAAAAAGAGCAATTATTTCTTCTTTAAATACTTTATATATACATAAAGAAATGTAGTATTAATTAAGGAGAAAAAATATGGCAGTAAAATTAGGTACAAAACCAGCTAGTGTGGTAAAATTTGTTAATGATCAATATAGAAGAGCTAATGCAAGATTAGAACAAGCAAAAATTAATTTGCAGAAAGCCCATCAATCTGGCAATCAAAAGGATATAGAAGCTGCAAGAGAAGAATATAGAAAAGCTCAAGAAGAAGTTAAACGCACTAGTTCTGATTACAGAACAGTGAACGATTATAGCAATACTCAAAATAATATATCTTTGTTTTTGTAATTATTAGATTGAACCTGTATATTGGATGAAACACAACAGAAACAAAGCTATAGTAAATATAAACAGTCTGTAGGCTGGGTTAAACCCGACAAAACACAAAGACAAGTTGAACAAAAACCGTTAAAACATTGCACAAATATTTAAACAGACTGATTACGAATCGGTCTGTTTTTATCAAACTGGGCATAAAGAGACTTCTCTTGGATTATTGGCAGTTCGTAAACTTTCATTCGTTTCATTTCTCTTACGAGAAATTGTCACTCATTCCAGTTTTCTCACTGGGACGGCGTTCCGCTTCGCTTCAGCCTTGCCAAAATCCGCCGAACTCCTGACGAAACTCCGTTTCGTGGAGTTCTCGAACATCGCTCAAACAAAGTTATAGCCTCTTCGGAAAGCTCCCAAAGAGGCTATAACTGGGCATGAAGAGACTCGAACTCCCACGCTTGCGCACTAGTTCCTAAGACTAGCGTGTCTACCATTCCACCACATGCCCTTACATTGTTTTCAGCAAGCCTAAAATAATCTTAATTATTTACCCTGCCATTATTTAATTGTCATAAAGGTCTTACGACCTTGAGCGTGTCTACCCCTCTCAGAAAACGTGACATTTAGTCACCTTTTCTCCGGCAGAGTACCACATGCCCTTGCATCTGCTTAGCAAGTCTAAACAATT
>ODAI010125381.1_pt1 | contig 56304 bp, 44 predicted proteins | sample 1539321 | NCBI WGS metagenome assembly ODAI01 (sample SAMN02144231, study PRJEB22623) | gut metagenome | biome: sheep rumen | host: Ovis aries | place: New Zealand | reverse complement strand
GCTTTATACAAACGATAACTTTCATTGTATCTTTCTCCTTCTTAATAGTCTATTTCAAAAGTGCTGCCGAGATAACCATTCTCTGAACCTCGCTGGTTCCTTCGTATATCTCTGTGATCTTGGCATCACGCATCATTCTCTCTACATCATACTCCTTGATGTAGCCGTATCCGCCGTGAAGCTGTACAGCCTTGGTAGTAACCTCCATAGCAACCTCTGCCGCATATAACTTAGCCTGAGCAGCCTCGAAGGAATAAGATACCTTCGGATTAGACTTGTACTCATCCTTCTTCCTTGCAGCCTTGTATACTAAGAGCTTAGCTGCCTCAACCTTGGTAGCCATGTCAGCAAGCTGGAACTGTGTGTTCTGGAAAGCGCCGATGGCCTTGCCGAACTGCTTACGCTCCTTAACATAGTTGATAGTGGTCTCAAGAGCACCCTCTGCAAGTCCGAGAGCCTGAGAAGCGATACCGATACGTCCGCCGTCAAGCGTATGCATTGCTATATTGAAGCCCTTACCCTGCTGGCCTAAAAGATTCTCCTTAGGGATACGGCAGTCTGTGAAGATGAGTTCGTATGTAGAAGAGCCGCAGATACCCATCTTATTCTCCTTGGTACCGAATGTGAATCCGGGCGTACCCTTCTCTACGATGAAGGCTGATATCTCCTTCATCATCTTACCGCGCTTCTCGACCTTGCCTGTTACTGCGAAGATAACATATACATCCGCTTCCTTACCGTTGGTGATGAAGCACTTGGAACCGTTGAGTACCCACTCGTCGCCGTCAAGTACAGCCTTGGTCTGCTGACCCTGAGCGTCTGTACCTGCACCGGGCTCTGTAAGACCGAAAGCACCGAGCTTCTCACCCTTGGCAAGAGGCACTACATACTTCTGCTTCTGCTCCTCAGTACCGAATGTAAGGATAGGATCGATACAAAGTGATGTATGTGCCGATACGATAACACCTGTCGTACCGCATACCTTAGACAGCTCCTCAACACACATAGCATATGTAAGTGTATCACAGCCCTGTCCGCCGTACTCCTTGGGTACGGGAATACCCATGAAGCCGTATCTAGCCATCTTGTCTACTGTCTCTCTGGGAAAACGATGCTGTTCATCGATCTCCTGTGCAAGCGGCTTTACTTCGTTCTCGGCGAAATCCTTGAAAAGCTGCTTCGCCATCTCATGTTCCTTTGGTAAAGTAAAATCCATGATTTTTATTCCTCCGTAAAAAAATGTATTAATGAATCAGCGATGTAACCGGTTATTACTTATCTACCGGTACCTTGCCGCCGTCAGCATAGTTATAGAAACCGATGCCTGTCTTCACACCAAGCTGCTTAGCTCTGACCATCTTGCGAAGAAGAGGACATGCACGATACTTGGGATCGCCTGTCTCCTTATAGATAACATCCATTATAGCAAGGACGATATCAAGACCTACATAATCACCAAGCTCAAGGGGACCCATGGGATGATTGCAGCCAAGCTTCATTGCCGTATCGATACCCTCGATATCAGATACACCCTCTGCGTATACTGTGATACCCTCATTGATAAGGGGGATAAGTATCCTGTTGACTACGAATCCGGGAGCCTCGTTGACCTGAACGGGAGTCTTGCCGAGATCCTTTGATATCTCATTGATCTTGTCTACAAGTTCCTTAGGAGTGTTAGCTCCGGCTATAACCTCTATAAGCTTCATAACAGGTGCTGGATTGAAGAAGTGCATACCTACTATGGGCTTGGGAAGTCCTGCACCGATCTCTGTGATAGAGAGTGATGATGTATTGGATGCGAATACACAATCAGGATTCTTCACGATATTCTCCATGAGATTCTTGAAGCACTCCTTCTTGATATCCATAACCTCAAGCGCTGCCTCTACGATAAGATCCGCATCTACGCAGATATCGTTAAGACCTGTCTTGAACTTGGCCATGATCGCATCAGCCTCAGCCTGTGTCTTCTTCTCCTTGGCTACTAACTTATCCATAGCCTTCTGTACCTTAGCCTTGCCGCCGTCAGCGTACTCCTGCTTGATATCACATAAGTAGACTGTATCTACCTTGTCGCACTGTGCGAATGCCTGTGCGATTCCGGAACCCATTGTTCCTGCACCGATAACTCCAACCTTCATTTGATTTCCTCCTAATGTATTATTGAAAAATAGTGTCTGCTGATTCTTTCTCTGTCCTACTTACTAGCAGTTCTTAAACGGCTCCTTGACCTTCTCCTTATTCTTATCAAGGAAGAATTCCATACCGTATCTCTGATCTGCTGTCTCGAAGCAGTCACCGAAGAGTCTCTCTTCGAGTGCAACCGCATCTTCTATGCCAAGTTCAATTCCCTCGTTGATAGCCTTCTTGCAGTTGCGAACCGCGATCGGAGCATTCTTGGCGATGCCTGATGCCATCTTAAGTGCTGCTCCCATAAGCTCTTCCTGAGGATATACCGCATTGACAAGTCCGATACGAAGTGCCTCGTCAGCCTTGATATTGCGGGCAGTATAGATCATCTGCTTAGCCATTCCGGGTCCTACAAGACGGGCAAGTCTCTGTGTACCGCCGAATCCCGGTGTGATGCCAAGCCCCACCTCAGGCTGTCCGAATACTGCATTGTCTGAGCATATCCTTATATCACAGCTCATTGATATCTCACAGCCGCCGCCAAGCGCGAATCCGTTGACCGCTGCTATAACAGGTACAGGGAAGCTCTCGATCTTAAGGAATACATCATTACCCTTCTTACCGAATGCCTCACCCTCTGCCTTAGTAAGTGTAGACATCTCGCCTATATCGGCTCCTGCCACGAACGACTTCTCTCCGGCTCCTGTAAGGATCACGCATCTGATCTTATTCACATCAATGGCATCGAATGTGGCATTAAGCTCATCAAGTACCTGTGAATTAAGTGCATTAAGCGCTTTCTCGCGGCTGATGGTAACTATGGCTACCTCACCCTGCTCCTCATACTTAATAAATTCCATAATCCTTTTCCTTTCGTGATAACTTATCATTACACAGCACAAGCAGCCGACTCATCGGCTGCTTCCGCATTATATACATATACTATTCTCTCTCAACTATCGTTGCACAGCCCATGCCGCCGCCGATACACAGAGTAGCAAGACCCTTCTTGGCATCCTTCTTAACCATCTCATGAAGCAGGGTTACAAGGATACGTGCGCCTGATGCTCCTACGGGATGTCCGAGGGCAATAGCACCGCCGTTGGGGTTAAGCTGCTTATCAACATCTATACCGAGATCCTTACCTACTGCAACAGACTGAGCTGCGAATGCCTCATTAGCCTCGATGATGTCAAAGTCTTCGATCTTATAGCCGGCCTTAGCCATAGCCTTCTTGGTAGCTGCTACAGGTCCGATACCCATGATAGTAGGATCTACACCTGCAAGCGCACCTGCTACGAAGGTAGCCATAGGCTTAACACCGAGCTCCTTAGCCTTATCCTCGCTCATGATGACAAGTGCTGCCGCACCGTCGTTGATACCTGATGCATTACCTGCTGTAACCACACCGTCGGGATTAAGGGGCTTAAGCTTAGCCAGACCCTCCATCGTAGAGCCTGCTCTCGGTCCCTCATCTGTATCGAATACAACTACTTCCTTCTTCTTCTTAACCTCTACGGGAACTATCTCATCCTTGAAGGCGCCGCTCTCGATAGCCGCACAAGCCTTCTGCTGGCTCTTAAGTGCGAACTCGTCAAGCTCTTCTCTTGTGAGGTTCCACTGCTTAGCCACATTGTCCGCCGTTGTGATCATATGATAATCATTGAATGCATCCCAGAGCGCATCCTTTACCATGGTATCAACCAGCGCGCCCTGACTCTGGCTCGGCCATGTCATTCTGTAGCCGTAACGCGCATTGGGAAGTGCGAAAGGTGCCATTGACATGTTCTCCATACCGCCTGCAACCACTACATCTGCATCACCTGCCATGATCATCTGTGCTGCCTGATTGACACAGTTAAGACCCGAACCGCAGACTACATTAGTCGTAACAGCGGGTACTTCAATAGGAAGTCCTGCCTTGATTGAAGCCTGTCTTGCAACATTCTGTCCGAGACCTGCCTGAATAACGCAGCCCATATATACATGCTCTACATCGGTAGGCTGTATACCTGCTCTCTTGATTGCTTCCTTGATCACGATTGCTCCGAGTTCTGCTGCCGGTGTGGTGCTGAGTGAACCGCCCATTGTACCGATGGCAGTACGACATGCACTTGCGATAACTACTTTCTTTGCCATTTTCATGACTCCTTTCGTTAATGAGATATTAATGATTAAAGATTGTTATTTTTTTATCATTGTCGTGCTTTATTATTCTATCATAGGCAGTTTGCTTTTGCAATTAGAAATGCATTATATATGAAAAAAAGCCCATATCGGGCTTTTTCTACATAAGCGAACCGCCGGACGAACCGTTGATGACGAACTTCTCCTGCTGCACCATCATACGTATCTTGGCTTTATCAACGCCTGTTGCCTGTGCTATCTGCACAACCGTGGCACCCGGATACTCCTCTAAGAAGTGACGCACCTTGCCGTAATCATCATATATCTTCTTATCACAGCTTCGGCAAAAATACTCTCCAAGCCCCTTATAATCCAACGCATGTCCGCATTCGGGACACGACTTTAATTTTCTGTCCAGATTCAATCCGCCAAAATCCATCTTATTTCCCGCTACATACAATATCCTGCTCTAATACCCCGCCGGATATCCGTATGTCAACTCCTGTCCATATAACTGCTCTGATATATAACTGCTCTGAGTCTGACTGCTCCGAGTCTGACCGCTCCAAGTCTGACTACTCTAATATGATATCACTAATAACGCTTTACGACAAACCCGATTATTAAATCTTTGCACCTTGCCTGTAGCTCTATCCCTTAAGATACTCCATAAGAGCGGGAATGGATCTGTAGCCGTCATAGTATCCGAGTCTGTACAGATGACCCAGACGCTCCATATTGCCGTCTATACGTCCTACCTTCACATGCTCCGACGGAGCCAGCACGAAGGCTCTGCCCGCAGCATCCAGCCAGTCTATCTCACCGCACTGCCTGTTATAGCGGTCATTGCTCGCAAAAAGAGCATCCGCAAAATCGGGGTAGTCCTTATATACTCTGTATGGAAGTCTGCTGTCCGTCACCTTCTTGCGGTATCCCGTCTCTCTGGTCTTGACGATCACTATCTTCTCATAGCCCTCATCCAATGCCCATTCATACGGTATCTTGCAGGAACACCCTCCGTCAAGATAGGGCTTGCCATCTATATATACCATCGGAGATATATAGGGCATTGAAGCCGATGCCTTGATAGCCGCCATTATATCAGTACATTCATCCCTGTCAAAAAACTCTGCCCTGCCCGTAGTGCAATCAGTCGCCACTGCCACATAACGCTGCTTACCCGAATAGAACCTGTCTCTGTTAAAGGGCTCTATTGTATTGTAGGTATCTAAGAGAAAATCTATGCTTAAGATACTGTGGCTGTTCTTAATTGCCTTACCGCCCACATACTGCGAGCTGTGCCTGTAGCCGAGATTCACTCTTGCAGATCGGCCTATCTGCCCGGACACGTAGTTCATACCCGCAAGCGCTCCCGCACTCACGCCTATCACACATGACAGATTGATGCCGTGTCGCATCCATGCATCCATCACACCCTGATTATACAGACCCCTGAAGGCGCCGCCCTCAAGCACCAGACAGCCCTCCGTGATCCTGTCGGATGCAATTCCGTCAGGTATCATATCATATTTTGAATATCTCTTCATCCTCATATCTTGTCTCCGCAGACCTGCGCAAAGCAGGATTCATTCCACAGAGTATATCATCCCGTCCCTGTATATATAGGAAGCATGCCATGTACTTACAAGCTCATCCGTAGCCTCATCCGACATATTGTCGTCATAGCTTGCATAGACTGTAGCTATAGGTGCAGCCTCATAGCTTATATATGTGTCATTGACCCAGTGTATTCTGCTTCCGTCTCTTAGGAACAACACTCTGTGATTCAAGATTCTATCATATTCTTCATCAGAAAGCGAGTTCAAATACGCGATATACTCTTGACCTTCCGGGTCAATCATACTCTCCCTTGACTCAATGTCCGCTTCGATATCGCTTCTGTAGCCGTGAAGCATGTATCCGTAGGCGGGATAATCGGTTGTGCACAGTATGAAAGCAGTGAATATACCAAGGAGTACTAAGCCCCTGCCATATTCAGACGGTACAGTCTGCCTTAAGCCATTAACCTGTTCCTGTCCTACAGCATGCTTCACTCCGGCACCGGCATCCGATGCCGCGCACATAAGCAGCATGAATGTACCTATGGTAAAAGGCGCGCCGTATCTGGATATGGATATGGCCATAACCTCCGATGAACCGTACTGTGTCTCTGTAGCGAATATGCTCATATGACTTAAGAGGACTATCACATATATGATCGTTCCCGTAAGTATGGTATATATAAGGAAGATACGGGCTGCTTTCTTATTGACCTTATCGGTCAGGATAAGGTATACGGCTAAGCCTGTCAGTATCACGAACATGACAAAAGCCGATATATCAGGCAGCCATGTATGTGCCGTGTGCATAGGCTCCTTAATAAAGCCCTCTATATAGAACCTAAGCTTATCCGAAGCATCCTCCGGCATTCTGATGCCACCGCCTGTCACAGTCTTGGCAGCCGCTCCCGTAAGCTTGGCTATACGCCTGTTAATAAGACAGTTACACCACCAGCTTCCCTGAAATATATATATGACCGCAGCCGTCACTATGACTGAGCGTCCCTTTGCATTCCTCTCCTTAGTGCCTCTGCCGGCAACTGACAGAGCTGTCATAAGCATCACTGCGAATGTCACCCAGATAAATCCCGTGTTCTTACACAGAGCTGTCACGGAACCATATAGTGCCACCCTGATATAAGGAATACAGGATGACTTACGGATTCCCGACAGACGATCAGCGGGAGTATTGTGACTTATCGGGTCAATATATTCTCCGTTACCTGAGGCTTCATATATAGCCATGAGCATCGCACCGTATACTATTCCCATAGTCACATCCGCACAGGCGCCGTAGCTCCACACATCATTGACTATACCGGGAATAAACATTATACAGCACATCCATATGAGCCTTATCAATGCCATGACCGCTCTGTGTATGAAGCCCTCTGTCTTTATCCCCGCCTTATACAGACATACTGCCTTATCAGCAACCCTCATGAGCGGAAGAAGGAATACCATGTTCATAAGAGTATAGCCGACGAAGGCATATCCTTCCTTATATGTATTCGGCGATAGCTTAAGCGCGCACCACTTTGCTATCTGTATGGCGGGCGGATAATCTCCGAATTCGGGTGCTACATTGCCATATCGTCCGGTGAAGCCGTTCAGATAATACAGTGCCTTAGCATCCGTAGCCCAAAAGTTCACATCATCCCACCACTTCACCACATGATCCTTAATAAGCAATGCCGTAATAAGACACAGTATCAGAAAGAGTGCTGTTCCGGTCACATCCTCTGCTGCGATCCGTCGTTGGCTTATCAGTCTGTACACTCCGAAGGCTATAGCTGCCGATAACGGAATCCATACATATCCCATAATATGGAAGAATGCCATTATGTATAACACAAGAATAAGCCCTGCCGCCATAAGCGGCAGGGCATCGTAATACCTTATCCTGTATTCAGTTCTAGTACTCCGGCTCAATGAGTCCATAAGTATTGCCCTTCCTCTTGTAGACTACATTGACCTGATCTGTCTCCGCATTGACGAATACGAAGAAGTTATGCCCCGTAAGCTCCATCTGGATGCATGCATCCTCTGCATACATGGGCTTAATGTCGAACTTCTTGGTACGAACTATCTGTACCTCTTCATCATCCACATAGTCCTTCTCTATGAACTCCTGCTTGAAATAGTCTCCGCTCTGATGTCTGTCAACGATCTTATTCTTATACTTCTTAAGCTGTCTCTCGATGATCTCTTCGACTAGATCGATCGATACATACATATCGTTGCTTACCTGCTCGGATCTGATGACAGTGCCCTTAACGGGTATCGTCACCTCGATCTTCTGTCGATCCTTCTCAACACTTAAGGTCACATGAACCTCAGTCTCCGGTGTAAAATACTTCTCTAACTTCCCGATCTTGTCCTGAACTGCTCCTCTTAAGCCTTCCGTTACATCAATGTTCTTACCGCTAATGATGAATTTCATATGATCAGTCCCTTCTTATTCAGATTCGTGCAGAGGTCACATCGTATGCTTTGTACTCTTAGGCTATTAGTCCATAAGGTCATGCCCTGCCCCTTCACGTATGTATATTTTACCATATCACCGGTATCTGTGTCTACTTAACAAATTGTAAATTTTCTGACAATTCATGCCGCATCTGCCTGTTTTCATTCTTTAATTTTTATAAAAGTATTGCTTTTCTTTCCTGTATTTGTGCATCTGTTCCAAAACAAAGGTTCGATAGTTTACCATAATTTTTCACGATTTTAAACCTGACACATGTGTATAATGTGGATAAGTGGGCGAATAAGTTCATTAAATGGCATATATTCCGAATGCGTATGTGGATAACTATACCTGATGTTGACCGATTGACTATAGAAGTCATCCTGCTTTTTCGTCATAATTCATAAGCGCTTTCATGTCAACCAAATTGTGTGAAAAAGAAAAAGTCTGACACTTTACCACGGCTAACCGCTTTACGCCCCACCCTGAAGACTTAAGACATATGCTATATATCAAATATATAGCAAAAAAGGAGCCCTTGGTTCTCCCGAAGGCTCCTTGAAAATCTCACACCGGAATATCTTATAATATCTTATAATACCTTATAATATCCTAGAATATTCTTCTGATACATACAGGCTGACGATATGTCGCATTCGATACGATTATACCTGTCTTGGATGTAGATGCATGTACTATCTGGTTATTACCTATATACAATCCTACATGTCCGGAGTAGCAGAACAGATCGCCGGGCTGGGCCTCCGCTACACTCGCAACCGCATAACCCATATTCCTGTCGGCTGTAGCCGAGTGGGGAAGCGATACACCGAAGTTCTTATATACACTCAATACGAAGCCTGAGCAATCCGCACCGTTAGTAAGTGATACACCACCGTATACATAGGGATTGCCGACGAACTGCAGGGCGAAATTAGCTACCTGTGCTCCGAGGCTGTCTCCGCCTACATGCGTAACGGGCTCTGACGGGAAGTATGATCCGTAGGTTCTTCCGCCGCCTGTATTGCCGGTATTGTTATTATTACCGGCTGTGGCGCTCCTTGCCGCTGCGTTGGCCTTGTCTCTCTCAGCCTTCTCCTTGGCAAGTCTGATCTCTTCCTCTTCCTTGGATTCAGCCTTGACGAATTCCGTATGAAGATTAACATATTCGTCGGATACGTATCCGTAGCCTTCCTCTATATCAACCTTAACCCAGCCGTCAAGCTCCTCCACTACAAGCAGGTCGTCCTCTATCGGAACAAGTCCGAGTACCGGTGCATCAAGTCCGGGCTCTTTTCTAACCTTAAGGGTCGTGGTATTGACTATAGCGTGAAGTGTGCCCACCTCTTTGGCAAGCTGTACGGCATCATCACCTGTGACACAATACTCACCCTTGACCCATCCTGTACAATTACCCGACTGTATCTTATACCAGCCGTTCTCTTCCTCTATGAATTCTCCCACCGACTTATTATAGAGCTTGCCTACTATCTTACCCTCATGCTCATCGGGAAGATCTCTGACATTGACATAGTCGTGAACCTGAGCTATGACCAGATTACTGAAGTCCTCTCTGGCAGTCTCTTCTATATAATCGGCCGGAGTCCTGACCGCTACCTCGACAACCTCCTTGTCAAAGTCAATGGTCTTCTCCATTGTGGCTTTCTTGGTCTCTTCCGCTTCGGTAAGTCCTTCGGATGCCTTATCCGTAGATTCCTCCTCAGACTCCTTAACCTCAGGAGTGACCATATTCTTAACTTCTTCCTTAACATCCTTAACAGATGTACCCTCGCTTACAGCTATGGAAAATCCGGCAGACGGAAGCGAATCCGAAAGCGTAGTTGCATGTGCAGATATGCTTCCTGCCGTAATACCGGCTGTCAATATTCCGACCGTAGCAAGTGTTGCTATTACTGTTCTATTCCTATTCATACCTTTTCTTTTTGTACTGTAGCAGATAAATCGCATATAATCTGCCGCAGAGGTTAATTTGTTACAAATCCTTAACAAATATACCACGATATGCTGTTATTGTCAACCGCTATATCTTGTGCATTATGTCAACTACGCGGCTTTATACTGTGTATTATGTCAACTTTCGTAACAATTTGACTGCTCCGCTGTGCATATATCAGCACAATCCGCCGTCAAGCGTGATTATCTGTCCTGTCAGGTATGCCGGCGCTTTAGTCAGCATATAAGCAAGCTCTGCCACCTCCTCGGCCAAGCCGTAACGCCCGCAGGGTATCTGTTCTGCCAGTTCTTCCCTCTCCTCTTCACTTAAGCGGCTGTTCATGTCCGTATCTATTACTCCGCAGGCAATGGCATTGACCTGTATATTACTGGGTGCCAGCTCCTTGGCAAGCGCTTTGGTAAAGGCGTTCACACCGCCCTTCGAAGCGGAATACGCCACCTCCGTCGATGCGCCGACATTTCCCCACATGGAGGATATATTGATGATCCTGCCCTCGTGATTACGAAGCATTAGCTTTATCGCCCTTGAGGATGTATAGAATATGCTGTCAAGATTGGTCGACATAACTCTGTGCCAATCCTCAGCCGACATATCCTGCAACAGCCCCACATATGAGATACCCGCATTATTGACCAGAATATCCACTCCGTCTATCGTATCAAAAATACCGGCAACAAATTCCTCATTACCCATATCCCCCTGATAGCACCGGACGGACACCTGATGCTTGGTCTTAAGCTCTTTAGCTATGCTATCCATCCTCTCCATATTATTAAGGCAGGTAAGAACAATGTCATATCCTGCCGCCGCGAATCTGCGCGCGATAGCCTCTCCTATACCCCTTGAGGCACCGGTGATAAGTGCTGTTCTGTTCATCTTAATCTCCATTCCCGGATATCCGATCACAGGCTGTTGATATACTCTGTAGCCGAGGTTACGGCACAGGCTCCGTCGGACGCTGCCGTCACTATCTGTCTGAGTGCCTTGGTACGCACATCACCTGCCGCATATATTCCGGGGATATTGGTCCTGCAGTCCTCTCCCGCCTTGATATAGCCTCTCTCGTCCATATCCACTACGCCCTTAAGATAATCCGTAATGGGGTGAGTGCCCACGGCAATGAATACACCGTCCACATCTAAGGTCTTAGACTCGCTTGTCTTAACATTATGGACATTAAGTCTCTCTACCGCTTCCGAGCCCTCTATGGAATCCGGAATCGTATCATATATTATCTCTATATTCTCCGTAGCCTTCACGATATCAGCAAGCTTTCTGGCTCCGCGGAATTCATCCCGCCTGTGGATAAGATAGACCTTGCTGCATCCTCTGGCAAGGAAGATGGCATCCTCAAGCGCCACATCACCTCCGCCTATCACTGCCGTCACACGGCCTCTGAAGAATGCTCCGTCACATGTGGCACAGTATGATACGCCCATACCTCCAAGCTCCTCTTCACCCGGTATACCCAGATGGTTGTGGGTAGCGCCGGTTGCGATGATCACAGCCTTAGCCTCGATAGTCTCCTTGGAGGTCTGTATACGCTTAACACTGCCTCCATCCTCTATTCCGGTAACTGAGGTCTCCAAGAATTCCACGCCTGCCGATATCGCATGCTCATGCATCTTAGTACCAAGCTCCATACCGCTTATACCGGGTAGTCCGGGATAATTGTCCACATCATAGGTCGTGAGCACCTGCCCTCCGCCTATACCCGTCTCTTCTATTATAAGAGTGTCAAGCCCCGCTCTCTTGCCGTATATGCCCGCCGACAGTCCCGCCGGTCCGGCTCCAATGATAACCAGATCTCTCATTTTCCCTCCAATCCGGAGCACTTCACTATATTGCCCCATTCATAATCAGGCCCTTAGATATATGCTGTTAAAATTATGATATCCATAATTTTAACATAATAAAAAAATCATCGCTACTATGGGATGCGGTCAGGATACACTGCGCGCTAAGACTGAGTATCTCTGCTTCCGGCATGCCTTGCAGTATCGGAAGATGACACAGGCTGCATTTCACACAGACAGGAATACGTTAGCAGCCACCCCTATAAGCCCCGATATGAGTATGATCATTATCGGACTTTTCTTCTTCAATGCAGGAATTATCATAATAAGAAAGATAGCAGAGCTTACGACGGATGAAAGCACTCCCGTACCGTCCTTCGGTGACAAGACCTCAATGCCCATTGTAACAAAAGCTGCGGCGATCATTCCGACTACTGCCGGCTTTAATCCGACCATAGCACCCTGAACCACCTTATTTTTTTTGAATTTCTCATAGGTACTCGCAACGATCAGAATGATTACAAAGGACGGAAGTACAACTCCCACAGTCGCACACACCGCGCCGATCATCCCTCCGGTGGTTCGTCCGATGAAGGTAGCCATATTGATGGCAAACGGTCCGGGCGTAGTCTCGCTGACAGCTATGAAATTCAGAATATCCTCGGTCTTAGCCCAGCCATGTGACAAGACCTCGGATCTTATCAACGGGATCATTGCATATCCGCCGCCAAACGTAAAAAGACCTATCTTAAAAAATGTCCAAAAAAGCTCAAGCCAGATCACTGCTCCCTCCCCCTTATCATCGAATATATTATTCCTGTAAGAGCGCAGGCTATGATAACCACAATGGCATTAACATCGAAGAATATGACTGCCGCCGCTGAAGCGGTCATCAGAATATATGGTAAAGCTCCCTTATTACTCTGCCCAAACATGGATACCAGCGCCTTAAGGATCAGCGCAAGCACTCCTGCCCTTATCCCGAAAAGTGCATAGCGTACAAGGCTTAATTCCCTGAATGCCTCCAGAAAATAAGAAATCGCCGCTATAATGATAAATGATGGCAGAACCACTCCAAACGTTGCGCAGAAAGCGCCTGTGAGCCCGCCTGTCTTCTTCCCGATAAAAGTAGCGGCATTTACCGCTATGGGGCCCGGAGTGGACTCTGATATTGCTATCACATCCAGAAGCTCTTCGTTACTTATCCACCTCTTCTTATCAACAACCTCTTTTTCTATTAACGGGATCATTGCATATCCCCCGCCAAAAGTAAAAAACCCGATTTTTGCAAATGTGAAAAATAATTCTTTACCTTTATTCATCATCGAATTCATCCTCTCAAGCAGTCTTTGTATAAAATGCACAATTTTAGGTATCTAAAATTGTGCATTTTATACAAGATTAGTCTTGAATATTATTCTCCGAGCCGTATAATGAAGGCGTAAAAGAAATCTGAGATCAGCCGTCAGGAAGAGGCGGCACGGAGGTATTTAATTATGAAGATTCAGAATGTAACTGATATTGAAGGCTTTTTCAAGGTTGTTGACCACTGCAAGGGCAAGGTGGAGCTCGTGACCGATGAAGGTGACAGGCTTAATCTTAAGTCCAAGCTCTCGCAGTATGTATCTCTTGCCAAGGTATTCTCGGACAACATGATCCCTGAGATGGAGCTTGTTGTATATGAGCCCGAAGATACCATCAAGTTCATTAACTTCATGACAAGCGGCGCAACAGAATAAGCCCCGCTTTATTCAAGATTGAACATCCCCTCTTCATCGAGGAGTCCGAAGCCTGCGTTCTTAAGCACCTCCACGGCCTTGCTGCCATCCGATGTCTTAAGTATCATGGCTCCGGTTCTGGATGTAGCCATGGCATACATATATTCAATACCTATTCCTGCTTCAGCCAGTGTTCCGAATAATGATGAAAGGGTTCCCACCTTATTCTCCAGCTTCACAGCCACTACCTCGGTAGTCTTGGCCGAGAAGCTGTTTTCTTTTAATATCCTGCTTCCCTTATCCGGATCGGATACTATCATACGAAGCAGCCCGTACTCACTGGTATCCGCAAGTGATATCGAATAGATATTGATATCATTATCCTTAAGCACCTCAGCCACCTCTTGAAGTGTGCCTACTCTGTTCTCTATAAATACTGTCAGTTGTCTTACAAATCCCTCTGCCATATTTTACACTATGCCTCCATCAGTCAAATTTACGGTTATCAATGACTCTTACTGCCTTACCCATACTGCGTTCGATAGTCTTGGGAGCAACGAGCTTAACCTTAACCGCAAGACCTATCATCTGCTGTATTGCATGGCTTACTCTCTTATTAAGAGCCTCTATCTCCTTGACCTCGTCAGAGAATGAGCTTTCCTCCATCTCAACGAGTACCTCCAGAGTGTCGAGATTATTCACTCTGTCCACTATGATCTGATATTGCGGTGTAACTCCGCCGGCCTCTAAGAGCGCCGTCTCTATCTGTGACGGGAAAACATTGACACCTCTGATTATCAGCATATCGTCTGTTCTTCCCTTGAATCTTGAGATACGCGCTGCTGTACGACCACACTCACACTTCTCATGAGTGATGCTTGTAAGGTCCTTGGTCCTGTATCTTATAAGAGGCATTCCCTCCTTCTGGAGATTGGTAAGTACAAGCTCACCCGTCTCTCCGTCAGCCACATGCCTAAACGTATCCTTATCCACGATCTCCGGAAGATAATAATCCTCCCAGATATGAAGTCCCTTATGATATTCACAGTCACAAGCCACACCCGGTCCCATTGTCTCTGACAATCCGTATATATCGTGCGCGCTGATATGAAGCTGCTCCTCGATCTGTAGACGCATCTTCTCTGTCCACGGCTCGGCTCCGCATATGGCAGCCTTAAGCTTTATAGAATCTTCAAGCCCCATCTCTTTGACCACTTCCGCAATATGCAGAAGATACGAAGGAGTACACATGATACCGGTGACTCCGAAGTCGTTCATCATGGTCACAAGCTTCTTGGTATTGCCCGTAGACTGGGGTACAACCGTCGCGCCCACACACTCCGCACCGTAATGTGCGCCCAAGCCGCCGGTGAACAGTCCGTAGCCGTAGGCTACCTGAATGGTATCTTCTCTTCCGAGTCCTGCCATGGTGATACATCTTGCCACACTCTCAGACCATGTATCCAGATCGCGTCTGGTATATCCTACGACAGTGGCCTTACCTGTAGTTCCGCTGGATGCGTGAATCCTCACTATCTCGGACTTAGGCACGGCGAAGAGACCGAAGGGATAGTTGTCCCTGAGATCCGCCTTGGTGGTAAAAGGAAGCTTCTCTATATCCTCAAGCCCCCTTATATCTCCCGGCTCCAAGCCGACCTCCTGCATCTTCTTGCGGTAGAACTCCACATTGTGATATACGTGATTCACCTGCTTCACTAATCTTGCGGATTGCAGCGCCGTCATCTCATCACGGCTCATGCATTCCTTGGTCTCATTCCAGATCATATCTTATTCTCCATTCTTTTTTAGCTCCGCCCTAAGAGCATACAACATACAACCAATAAGAAATACTTATCAATAGCCTTTATTAAAGCGCTATACCATATCCTGCCTCGAATGCCTCAAGATTCTTATCTATCGTCTTGGGCGGTACAGTGTTCCTTATAACCTCTATCCACTGATCCTTGGTATAGCTCATGCTCCTTGCAGCCGCTCCAAGCACCACCACATTGAACGACCTTGGCGAGCCTATGCTCTTAGCCACATTCATAGCATCCACCACCATAGTCCTTCGTCTGCTCTTAAGAGTCTCGATTATTCCCTCCGGATACTGTGCCTGTCCTGTGACCACCGAGATAGGGTCCATACGCTGGTCATTGACGATGACAGTTCCGTCCTTTTTCACAAAATGCAGATATCTGAGTGCCTCTAAGCGTTCGAACGCGATGAGCACATCAGCCTGACCCTCCTCTACTATAGGCTCTGCCACCTTTTCACCATAACGGACATATGTAACGACCGAGCCACCTCTCTGACTCATGCCGTGCACCTCCGATATCTTAACATCATATCCGGCTATAAGCGCCAGCTTCCCAAGTATCCTGCTTGTAAGGAGCGTTCCCTGACCGCCTACACCGACGATCATTATGTTAGTAGTCTTACTCATATCACTTAGCCTCCTTACCTATCGCTTCAAACCTGCACAGCTGCATGCACAGTCCGCAGCCGTTGCACATCGTGTCATCTATACTTATTGTTCCGTCCTCATTACGAGTAAGTGCCGGACAGCCAGGTCTTAAGCAGGCTCCGCACTTCTTGCACTTCTCAGGTATCGGTACGCACTTATCCGGGAATACCTGCCCCTTAAGCAGTACACACGGACTCTTGGTGATTATGACAGATACCTCGTCTCTGTCCTGCTCTCTTTTTATCGTCTCTTCCAAGGTCTGAAGGTCAAAAGCGTTCACTTCATATACATGCTCTATTCCCATGGCTTTGCACAGGTGATAGAGACTGATCGCATAGGTCGTCTCACCCTTAAGTGTCTTGCCCGTAGCGGCATGATCCTGATGACCGGTCATACCCGTGGTGGAATTGTCAAGTATGATCACAGTACCTGTTGCCTTGTTATATACCATGTTCATAAGAGAATTGACACCCGTGTGAAGGAATGTGGAATCACCTATTACAGCTACCCAGTTACGGATATAATCCTTACCCATAGCCTTCTCCATACCGTGAAGTGACGATATTGAAGAGCCCATGCATATAGTGGTATCCACCACGCTTAGAGGCGCAACCGCACCGAGAGTATAGCAGCCTATATCCCCGGCAGCATGTATCTTAAGCTTATTAAGCACTGAGTATACGCTTCTGTGAGGACATCCCGGACAGAGGATGGGCGGTCTTGGCGCAACCTGTTCTGCTTCATCTATATCAAGCTTAAGGCCAAGTATCTTCTCCCTTAACATATTGGCAGAGTACTCGCCCTGTCGGGTGAATATCTCCTTGCCCTCGCACTTGATGCCGTAGCTTCTGACCTGTTCCTCTATAACAGGCTCAAGCTCCTCGAATATGACAAGCCTGTCAACTTTGGATGCAAATTCCTCTATAAGCTTCCTTGGAAGCGGATTCACCAGACCAAGCTTAAGCACGCTAGCTTCAGGCATCACTTCCTTAATATACTGATATGCGATACCGCAGGTTATGAATCCGATCTTAGTATCTCCATACTCTGCTCTGTTAAGCGCCTGACCTGAGGGCAACGTAAGCGTCGCAGCATCATCCGCCATGCGGTTAAGTCTGTCTTCAACGACAAGATGCCTCTTGATAGCCATAGCCGGCATCATGACATTCTTCGCTATATTCCTCTCATAAGGGATGGGCGCAGGCTCCTTCCTATCCTCAAGCTCTACAAGTCCCTGAGAGTGCGCGAGTCTTGTGGTAGTACGAAGTATCATGGGTGTGTCGTACTTTTCCGACAGTTCAAAAGCATACTTCATATACTCCTTGGCTTCCATTGAATCCGACGGTTCTAAGACGGGCACCATGGACGCTCTGCCTATCATCCTTGTATCCTGCTCATTCTGCGAACTGTACATACCGGGATCATCCGCTACCACAAGGACCATACCGCCCTTTACCCCTATATAAGACATAGTGTAGAGCGGATCGCTGGCTACATTAAGTCCCACATGCTTCATACACGCCATGGAACGGACTCCGCTTATGGATGCACCGCTGGCTACCTCCACAGCCACCTTCTCATTAGGCGACCACTCCGCATATATTTCATCATACTGTACCAGATTCTCGCTTATCTCGGTACTGGGCGTACCGGGATACGCAGCCGACACCTTAGCACCGGCCTCATAAGCGCCTCTGGCTATTGCTTCATTACCGAGCATTATCTTACGTTCTGCCATTTTGCCTGTATCTCCTTACATACCTTTCTGATCGTACTGTCTTGTGATACAACTGGATATGATATCACAGCATACCTAGTAATTTTAGCACACCAACGCAGAGAAAAAAAGAGGGCTCTTGACATATTTACCATGTCTGCTGCCCTCTTTTGACATTATGCTGCGTTCTGCCGGCCATCCCTATACCATCAGATGTAGGACTTTAATTCCGTTGCATCCGTATCAAGCTCCTCCACCAGTGTATTGATCCGATCCACGATCTGTCTGTTCTGTTCGCTTCCCGAATATGTATTGCTCGCATGCGCCGTAACCTCCTCTGTTATGGCAGAGATCGTCTGAATACTGTTGACTATCTCCTCTTATAAATGTCGATTTATTTTATACCACTTTTCCGGGCATGTGTTGATATCTTTAGTGCCGGACTTTATTTACCGATTTCCGCCAGATATTCCCTGATCGCGTCAGCCATCTCGACCTCGTGCCCCTCGAAGCAATGCTTCGCACCCTTGATGCCGATCAGACGGGCATTCTTATATAAGCGGGCCGCCTCCATATTCCCCGTAAATCCGTGTATCAGGATACACAACGGGCCCTTCTTAACGCCCTCAGGTACATCCTGCTTCGCATGAAGTCTTATCCCATCGCTGTCTATGTAGAATTCCTTCGTCTCTGACATTACTAATATCCTCCTAATCAGCTCTTATCTCGGATCGCTGCCCTTCTTTATCCCAAGTACAGCCCATCTGAAAAAGGGCAGTCTCGATATAACGGCATTCAGAAGGTACGCCCCTGCGAATCCGGCTATGAGGCTTATAAGATATGCCGCCGGTGCCGGTATGATACCCGGCTTGGCAAGATACAGCCCTACTGCGGATATTCCGAGATAGTGGAATATATACAGACCGTAGCTTCGCTTACTCATCCACTCGGTGAAGGGTGTACTTATATCCATGAATCTTGCCATGCTGCCGATGATAGCGATGCTTGCGGTATAGCTATATGCAAGGAAGGGAACCGAGCGGTAGGCCGGATTGTCCGCATAATTCTCCCCAAAGTATGTCACACAGAATATCACGCATAACACTATGGCAGCCGACATTAAGGGAACAGACCATCTCTTAAGGACCTCTATGACCTCATCATGGGAGAATACAAAGTATCCTGACAGGAATGCGAAGAAATAGAGTCCGAATCTGTATACTACAATGATCGGTGTATTAAGTATCTGCCCCATAAAATAAAACGGGATAATAAATAATATGATCACACAGATATTGGTCTTAGCACATACATTCCACAGTCTGTCCTTATCTATCCTGCGTACAGGAATAAGCAAAAGTGAGAATATCCACAGCATCTGAATATACCATAAGACCCCGATCCCGCTGGCGATCACGGCGAACACCTTCCCGACCATGGGCATAGCCGGCTCTCTTATGAATAATTCGGACAATCCGGTATTGACTATCCCCTGTATGAACTGGAATGCAAAAAGACCTATCGTACAGGGAACCAAAAGCTTAGTAGTCCTGCTCCTTATGAATTCCTTATCCGTATGCCTGTCAAGATAAAGCCTTGAACTGATACCGGATATCATGAATAAAAGCACCATGAACCAAGGATAGGTAATATACTGGTATATATCCCAATACTGTACCCTGACATCCGTGATCCTGCCCACAACTCCGATGACGCCTTCGGCATTATACATATAGAAGACATGATATATGACCACGATCGCAACCGTTATCCATCTGATATTATCAAGATAATGCTTTCTTGCGGCTATTGGCTGTGAAGCTGCTTGTTGTGCGGTTGTTTGCTGTACATTATTTTGCTTTGTTGTTGCCATGAATACTGCTCCCCCTTTATTCATCATCTTCCTTCGTATCACTATTCGCAGCATTCCCGTTATCCTCATCCTCAGCGAAGGCGAGTGGGAAAAGATGCGAAAAAGTACCTTGCGGAGGTATCGCTATACCTCTCTTTTCATCACCGAGCAGCAGAATGGTATCTCCCGGTTCAATCCCGAATATATCCCTCGCCTGCTTGGGTATCACTATCTGCCCTTTCTCACCTACTGTCGCTGTCCAGACATATTTTCCTTTAGGAACCTTCTTATTCTTATTCATACTGTTCTCCATTCCCACACTTTACAATTTGTATAAAAAGTATGATTTGTATAACTAATCATACTCCCATCCCCAATCTGTGTCAACAGGAAAAGCAACTGTACAGGTCATTAATTTTTTCATTTGAAATTAATTATTTCATTCGAATCTGAAGCTTCGCAGGTCGAAGTCACATCCGGGCAGGAACATGAAAGTGATATCAACCCGCCCGCTTACCTTCTCTATTACGAACTCTCTTGTCACGAAGTCATCAGAACCGCCAAATTCCACGATGCGCCGCTCCCTTGTATCTTCTCCGGCAAAAATGATATGTACCGAGTTATTCTCCATCGGAGTATGTCCGCATATGCTCACACGACCTATGCCTTCTCTGCCAAGATCGATCCCCTTATATACAAGAGATACATTATTGCCTATACCGTATACGGCATCCTCTCTTACTTCATATGAATCGCCGTATATCTCGTCCGCTTCCGTAGCAAGATTAACTCTGTGCGCCACATCCGCTTTGATGAATTCAAAGCCCTTGATATGAGCCTTGTGATCATCTATCTCTATGGCAAAGGAGCCGATACCCTTAAGCAGCCTGTCAAGCTTAAAGGTCTGTTCCTGATATACATTCCAGATCGACTTCTTATGATAATGACCTCTGCCTATTATGCGGCATCCCTCATCATGAGGCACACCGTCCCAGAAGACTATATCAAGAGGCGCACTTGCAAGCTCGAATACCGGAATAGTAACCTCCTCCGTTCCTTCCGCAAAATCTATATTCTCATACAACACCCATGAATCGGACTGTGGAAGGGATGATATGCCGTTCTCATTGCCATTGCCTATATCTCCGCCATGCTTCGTATAAAGTGAGGCAGACACGAAGGAATATGGGTTGATATTCAGTTCACCGAAGCCCTCTGCTTTCAGTTCTATTGACGAGATGAGATATGCATTCGGCTTCTCATTGCCTTTTTCATCCTTTTCTCCCGACACACTCCTGCATAATACCCTAAGCTTAATTTCGCCGTCAGCACATGCCTTGACCTTCACCCTGTGACCGCTTACCTCAACCGTCGCATTCTGGATTCGAACTCCGCTCAGATTGGTTATCTCATACTCAAGCTCATATCCAAAGGCATTCTCAGGCCACACTTTTACATCAAATACCGCCTCACTCTTATCCGGTGTAAGAGTAAGTGCCGAATGCTTATATTCATCCTTCGCTTTGATCTGTTCAAAGCCTGTTCCGGTAAGCTCTACCTTCCTTACCCTTATCTCGCTGTCGTCTGTCGCTGCCGAGATACTGATATCCTCCCCGCTTCCGTCGCTTCTTACTATGGCAAGGAGCTTACCGGAGAAAAGTCTCTTCGAATCGCTCTTATAGGATTCATAGTCCGTGGCGTCACCGTTATCAAGTCCGTAGAGATAACCGCCGCCCGACACTCTCACCTTAACCCTTGTATTGGCATTCTTGACCTCATTGCCGTCAGCATCTACAGCATATATCTCTGCGAAGAAAAGGCTGTCTGCATCCCTCTTACTTTTAATGACCGCTTTATCATCCCCTGCTCTGCCATTAAGCAGATTCCACTCTGCATCATATACTCTCATTCCAAGCTGCGAAGCATCCTTAAAGGAATGCTCTGCAGTCTGCGCCACTATATTCTCACTGCCATATCCCCTGCCGTCATAGGCTAACGCCTTAAGCTCACCCGGCTCGTACTTAAGCTTATAATTAACATAGAATGTCTGCCCGTGCTCATGATCTATCCTCCCTCTTCCGCATGAGCTGCCGTTTAAGAACAGTTCAACCTCCGGTGCATTGGAGCAGATACGCACATCTATCATCTGTCCTTCGTTATAATCCCAATACGGCAGCATGTGTATCATGGGCGAATCGCTTATATCCGTCCACTCTGCCTGATACAGATAGTAGGCATCCTTGGGGAAGCATGCCGTATCCGCCAGTCCAAGATATGAATTCTTAGTATGATATGGCGTGGGCTCACCCATATAATCTATTCCCGACCATAAGAACTGCCCCAGCGAGTATTCCGTATCTCTCTCAGTCGCTATGCAGTAAGCATGATCCTTAGCACCCCAGCTTGTGGTGGAATTGCCAAGGGATGAGCATTGCATATCTTCATCCGCAAGCAGCGACCTCTCTGCGGGAAAATGATACACTCCCCTGCTCTGTACACATGAGGCGGTCTCCGACCCGTAGATGATCCAGTCGGGGTGCTCCGTATGATGCTTCTTATAGAGCCTCTCCGTATAGTTATATCCTATGAGCTTTATCACATCGGCACACCTCTGCGTATTCTCCCATGCCATATAATTAGAGCACAGTGTCGGACAGGCATTGTGTTCCGGGTCATACATATCCGTAAGCTCCATGAGCGCTTTAAGTGTCCTTATGCCGTCATCTGCATCCTTATGGGTATCATATATCTCGTTACCTATGCTCCACATGATGATACTCGGATGATTGCGGTCACGCCTTATATAAGACTTCATATCGCATTCGAACCATTCATCGAAGAATCTTCCATAATCATAAGGGTTCTTGCCTCCTCGCCAGCAATCGAATATCTCATCCATCACAAGCATCCCGTATCTGTCACACAGATCAAGATAAGCCGGAGCAGGCGGATTATGCGCGAACCTTATGGCATTGACACCCATCCTCTTCATGAGCAGCAGTTGTCTTAATGCCATATCCTTATGGAAAGCCATGCCTATAGCACCGCCATCGGTATGCAGACATACACCTCGCAGCTTGACATGTCGTCCATTCAGGAAAAAACCCTTATCTGTTGTAAATTCGATATCTCTGAAGCCGAACAATGTCGATGCCATGTCCGCAGGCTCTCCGTCCTTATACAGTATCGCCGTCAGTCTGTAGAGTATAGGAGCATCTATATCCCAGAGGCTTACTTCGCATTCAGGTCTTATGCGTGTCACAGTCGGTCCGTCCGTAGGATACTCTGTCCTGTCCGACATATATATGACACTATTGTCAGCTATGTTCTCCGTACCATCCGCATCCTCTCTTGCAGGATCATATTCCGACATTATATACTCTGTCTCGAACCTGCATCCCCTGTCCGTCGCGGCTATATCAGTCTCTACGGACACACTGATCATCCGCTTACCCGAAAGCTTTGTCTCTGCGGCCTCTTCCTGTGATGCGCCATTTTCACTGTCCACCGTATTGCATGTCGTATCACCTGCCGCCTGACCTGATGTGCTCACATATATCCCATCCGGTCTTATGAAGCTGTTGCCAAGCTCATATATCCACACATTCCTGTTGATACCGGGTCCGCCGTACCATCTGGAATTAGGACATCTGTAGTCTATCCTTACATATATCACATCATCCTCCGATGCTATATGCTTCGTCAGCTCTATACAGAAGGATGTGTAACCGTAGGCCCACCTGCCCACCTGCTTATCTCCTACATATACCGTGCAGTCCATATATACACCTTCGAAGTATATAAGATACCTCTTATCCTTCTTCGGTGTGAAGCCAAGGCGTCTGGCATACCATATGATACAATCCCTGTTAAAAGAATGAGCGTCCGCTATAAGCGCATCATGGGGTATCGATACCGGTCTTAGCGAAGACTGCCGGACCGCAGTCGGAACCATCCCCGAATTCTCCTCATTATAGTCATATACGGCATAACTCCAGCCGTCATTAAAAAGCCGCTTCCTTCTTACATCCTTCATCTAAAACCTCTCAATCTTCATGCCTCTGTGATTACCCTACGGATATATACATTCTTACATCATTATACATAAAAATGACGCTCCATGTATAATGGAGCGCCATAATATTACTTATAGAACACTAAGCATCCTGCTTATTACTCAACGCTGTCGCCTGAGTATACCTTCTCCCAAGCTGCGGTACGCTCATCAATGATAGCCTGTCCGCCTGCTCCAAGGTAATCAGCTATACCTTCGTCCCATACCTTGTCGAAGTCTGCTGTAGAAGCACTCATGGCTGTATCGTATACCTGATCTCTCTTAGCTGAAAGTGTATCACCTACACCGCCTTCTGCCTCGATATCACCGGTCTTAACATTGATACCTACTCTTGTGTCTGTCTTGGCGATCTTGTCTGCATTCAGAACATCCTCAGGATCGATTCCCGCATATGTATGTGCAAGAGTCTTGTCTGTAAGCTCCTGTGTTGTAAGGTGAAGACCGTTACATGTGATCGTGTAATCGATGTTCATACCTGAGTTCTGGATAGCGTCACCTGTTGCTGCGATTATCTCATATCCGCCGTCATCAAGCTTATTGCATGTAACTCCCTCATCACCGAGCTGAAGATACTGGATCGTCTCAGGATCTGAGATGAAGTCAAGGTAAAGCATAGATGCAAGAGGCTCATCATTCGTAGCGGGGAAGAATACCTTACGGTCGATAGGTCCTGCAAGGAACTTATTGTGTCCGCCATTCTTGTCCTCGAAGGGATCGATAGCGACATACTTGGCATCCTCGCCTACAAGTCTCTTAAGGTTAGCCTGGATGGAATCATCACCGTTTCTGAAAGGGTAGTCCCAGTTGTGAGAGAATGCACCTACATAGCCGGCCTTCATCATATCGTCCTCGGTTGTATCACCTGAACCGTATATAGCGAAGTCATTCCACATAAGTCCTTCATTGTACCACTGGTTAAGGAGCTTAACTGCATCCTTGGTTCCGTTCTGTGTAAGCTTTCTGTCATCGAAGCCGTTCACATAGTATTCCTTATCTGAGATGTTAGGGTCTATGAATGACTCTATAAGTGTAGCTGCTCTCCAGCCTACATCATATGAAACAGAATAAGGGATCATCTTGCTTGCATCAGCACCGAGGAGCTCTGAAGCGTTGTCCTTGAATGCAACAAGTACATCATGGAACTCTTCCTTGGTTGTGGGCTCCTTAAGTCCTAACTTATCAAGCCAGTCCTTACGGATGAATGTGTTGACACGGTTCATGTTGGCAAGCTTAGCCTCAATTGCCCATGTTGTTCCGTCTACAGGATCCGAATCCCAATAGAGGTTGGTCTCACCGAGCCAATCCCAGAGATGAGGAAGGTCAGCCTTGTAACCGTCTACAAGGGGTCTTAAGTCAAGTACGCCACCCATGTCTGCGTATGTCTTGATCGTAGGATAAGAATATGTTACGCAGATGTCAGGTGCTGTTCCGCCTGCAAGGAGGTTGTTGATCTCATCTACCTCTGTCCAACGGGGAACAGATACGAATTCAACCTCTACATTATGCTGCTCGAGCATTCCCTTCTTGATATACTCTGTGTATACGTTGTTGGTGGGATCTGAGCCACCGTCATTACCACGATCATATACCTCTACGGTGATATGTCTGGTGTCTGCGAACTTACCGTCTGTAAGCTCTGAAGCAGTTGCTTCTGTCTCAGTGGCAGCCGTATCTGCAGCAGGTGCTGCGGCTGTGTCTGAAGAAGCAGCCGTGTTGTCTGTAGCCGGAGCTGTAGCAGTCTGGCTACCGCATGCTGCAAGTGAAAGTACCATTGCAGATGCAAGTAACACTGATAATACCTTTTTCTTCATTTCATACCTCCATTAAAAAATGATTATGAATCTATAACAACAGTCCCCGTAACGTTGTGACGTACAGGTGCAACTGTTATTACCCCCTTAAATGACCTACTCCTTGACCGCACCCAGTGTAACTCCGTGTATGAAGTACTTCTGCAGGAACGGATAGATACACAGTATCGGTATCGTAGAGAACATTACTATCGCCGACTTAAGCGAATCCTTAAGTCCCGGTGCCGAGAATCCTTCCTGTGTAGCCACTTCCACCGAATTGATGTTATTCAGTATATTGTACAGAAGAAGCTGCAGAGGATAATAATTCTTATCCTTCATATACATAAGGGCATCTGAATATCCGTTCCAGCGGCCTACCGCATAGAAGAGTGCAAGTGTCGCAAGCACAGGCTTCGAAAGCGGTATATATATGGACCAAAGTATCCTGAAGTATGATGCTCCGTCTATCTCGGCCGATTCTCTTAAGGAATCCGGTATGCCATAGAAGAAGCTTCTCATGATGATCATGTTGTACACGCTTAAGCAGTAGGGCACGATCAGTACCAGAGGATTATCCAAGAGGTTCAGTCTCTGCATTAACAGGTAATTCGGGATCGTTCCTGCCGAGAAGAACATCGTGATTGTGATCACTATATTGAAAAAGCCTCTGCCTTTAAGATTCTCGAATATGAGCGGGTATGCACATATGGTCGTCATGAACAGTGAGAATATGGTACATATCACCGTAAGCAGTACAGTCCACAGGAATGCATGTATATACTTCACATCACTCAAGACCGTCGTATACGCCTCGAAATTCAAGCCCTTGGGCCAGAGATATACCTCATGCTTTATAAGGTAATCCGTTCCCGAGAGAGATCTTGCCAGAAGGTTGATCATGGGGATCAGACATATCAGGCTTATGATCACACATATGAATACGAATACCCAGTCTCCAAGCTGTGTTCTGCCGGATCTTATTGCTCTGCTTTCATCCATCGTCCTATCCTCCTTCCTACCAGATACCGCGCTCGCCCAACTTACGCGACAGCCAGTTGGCTCCCAGTAAGAAGAACACATTTATCACGGATTGGAAGAGACCTATCGCGGTGGTCAGCGAGAATTGCAGTCCCTTAATACCGGCTTTGTATACATAAGTTGCTATAACCTCCGCATTCTTCATTACAAGATTGTTCTGCAATGCGAAAGGTCTGTCGAAACCAGAACCGATGACATTACCGAGTGCCATGATAAGGAGTACCACTATCGTAGGCTTGATACCCGGAAGTGTGATATGCCACATCTTCTGGAATCTTCCGGCTCCGTCCACACTGGCCGCTTCATATAATTCCGGAGAGATACCCGCTATCGCTGCCAGATATATGATAGAGTTCCATCCGAAGCTCTGCCACACACCCAGGCCGATGTAGGTTCCCACCCAATGCTTCGCATCATTAAGGAAAGGTATCGGATTACCGCCCATAGCCTTGATCGCCATATTGACCAGACCGTCGGTAGGTGTGAATAGCTGTAATGCCAGACCGTATATGATGACCCATGAAAGGAAGTGAGGCATGTAAGCTATAGTCTGCACCGTCTTCTTGAACATCTTGAACCTGAGTTCATTAAGAATAAGTGCGAATATGATCGGTATCGGGAAGCCGATTACCAGATCCAGAAGATTAAGTACTATCGTATTCCTTAAGGCATTGATGAAATCCCTATTGGAGAACGCCTTGATGAAGTATTCCATTCCGTTATTCTTAGCCCACGGAAGCTTGAATACATTTCTCTCGACGATACTGTACTTCTTAAAAGCTATCATTACATATTCCATGGGTACATACTTGAATACGAACAGATATACCATGGGAAGAAGCAAAAGTGCATATAACTGCCAGTATCTCCTGATATATGCCTTGCTAAGCTTCTGCTTCGGTGGCTTTGCGACTGCATTCTTTCCTGCCAAAGTGTTACCTCCTGATACATTCACTTTTTGCTGATACCCTTCAAGCTGCCTCGTCAGACATTCCCCATATGCCTTAAATAAGGTGCTATATATATCAAATCTTGTTATCACTAATATAACATTACATTTTTCTTTTGCACATTTCGTTTCTTGCGGTCAGCCTCTTTAGAGTTGCTAATGACATGGAAAAAGTTGTCGTCACGGCAACATGACGACAACTTTTGCAAAGACTATATTCACTTATGTATTATGACTTCTCCCGCCGCAGCCATGCATGTTGCAAAGATCAGCATTATCAGCACCACTGCCACAGTTCCCCTGTCATACTTAATTTCATCCGCCTTTATATTGGCCAACAGTATCTCTGTTCCTAATCCTATGAGTACTAGCGGCCAAAGACTGAATTCTTCAGATTTTTGAAAAAAAGAAAAAAACGGAACTATCGGTCGCTAAGACCGGTAGTTCCGTATAATTGCGGTTAAAACCAATTAACGGATACGGAAGATCACGCCTGCTGCTCTTCCTCGTCCACAAGCACCTTCTTGACGGTAACCACCGCTGTCTTGTCATAGCAGGTGAATATCTCGTCTACTTTGCCCTTATCAGCCTTAGGTGATATGAGGCTTACCAACGGTACTACCACAAAGCCTATGAGCATTGCTGCCGCACCCGATGTAATGGATGAGGAGAACCAGTGGAAGAACATATTGCATACCGTGATGCCCACACCCGTAATGAAGCATGCCCACACGCTCGCTTTAGTGACACCCTTCCAGTAGAGTCCGTAGAGAAACGGCGCCAGGAATGCGCCTGCAAGTGCACCCCATGATATACCCATAAGCTGAGCTATGAATGTGGGTGGGTTGATCGCAAGTACTACCGAAAGCAGTATGAATACGACTACCATAACCTTCATGAGCACAAGAGATGTCTCTTCCTTCATATCCTTGACCAGATTGCCCTTGACAAAGTCCAGTGTAAGTGTGGATGAGGATGTAAGCACAAGGCTTGAAAGCGTAGACATCGATGCCGAGAGCACCAGCACCACGATAAGTCCCATGAGGATATCCGGAACCGTAGAGAGCATCTGCGGTACGATAGAGTCAAAGGCGATGCTTCCGTCTGCCTTATATATAGCCGGTGTATCGAAGAGTCTGCCGAATCCTCCAAGGAAATACGAACCGCCTGCGATGATTATGGCGAATATGGTAGAGATTATTGTTCCTTTAGCAATATCATCCTCGGACTTAATGGCATAGAACTTATGGACCATCTGAGGAAGTCCCCATGTACCGAGGGATGTAAGTATAACCACCGACAGAAGACCCATGGGGTCCGGTCCGAAGAATGATGTGAATACTCCGGGCTGTGCCTGTCCCAAGACATTGCTTCCCTCTATCTGAGCCATATTCGTAACCGCCTGCATGAATCCGCCCTGACCTGCAAGTACGGCACCGATAACGGCGATTATGCCTACAAGCATGATTATACCCTGTATGAAATCATTGATGGCTGTAGCCATATATCCGCCGAGGATAACGTATATTCCGGTGATAGCTGCCATTACCACCACACATACGACATATGGCACATCAAAGGCCATCTCAAAAAGCCTTGAAAGTCCGTTATATATGGAAGAGGTGTAGGGAACAAGGAAGACGAAGATTATGGCACTTGACGCTATCTTAAGCGCCTTGCTGTCATATCTTTCATAGAAAAACTGCGGCATTGTACCGGCATGAAGGTGCTTGGTCATGATACGGGTACGCCTGCCAAGGATCACCCATGCAAGGAGCGAACCGATGACCGCATTGCCTATACCTACCCATGTGGACGACAGGCCGAACTTCCAGCCGAACTGTCCCGCATATCCTATGAATACGACTGCCGAGAAATATGAGGTTCCGTATGCGAAAGCCGTCATCCACGGACCTACGCTTCTGCCGCCTAAGACAAAGCCTCTGACATCCGTTGCATGCTGACGGCTGTATATGCCCACACCGAACATCACAGCGAAAAATACTATCAACAGAATGATCTTGATTACCATATTCCCTCCGTATACTATACTCTTATGACTGTACGTTGCTTTTATGCGTCAACGCTTTGACGCTTTTATGCGTAAAAGTATAGCATCACATTACTGTTCCGTCAAGTATTGATTCGTACGGCTAAGTCAATATTATTCCGTTATGATCAGATACTATTTCAATCTGCTTATGAGTTCCATGCACATGCGGCTGTTGTGATAAGGGCATTTCCACATTCCGGCAATTGGATTGACTGTGTCGGTCATTCCATTCTTATCAATACCCCAATACCATTCTCTGCCCTGAAGTACTCCCGCTTTTACTATAAACCGCTCCTTAATGGTGTCCCAGATGGCTGTAACTGCCTCAAAGTAGTCGAGCCTGTCAGGTTCATGCTCATATCCGTTCATGAAGCCTATCATAGCTTCACACTGAGCCCACCAGATATGTCCGGTGTCCACTGTACCGTTCTCGCATTCGTTGTATAACAGACCATTCTCATACGCACGCTCATATACAGTTGTCGTCAGATCATCTAATATCTGCCTTAAGCGCATTATGGCAGCTACGTCATCTTCGTCTGTTACCGGCATGACACTTATGTCAAAGCATCTGTCATCTTCCGCTACAGTACCTACGTTTCCTTTAGTCATATACGGTCTGCCGTATTGCAGAACATTAAGCCCTCTTTCAATAAGCCATGCTGCCTCTATATCATGTCCGTATGATTGCAGATCGATAATAGAGTTATAATCCCTGTCGAAGAACACATCCAGCCTGTGTCTGTCCGGAGCATATATCTTATCTGTGATAAGGCGTATCATAAAAAGCAGCTCTTTCCCTGCCTTTTTGCTGCCCGTCACTCTGTAGAGCTCCGTATATGCTTCGAATATATGCAGAAGGGTATTCATGGTCCTGTAGGCTTCCACTCCGTTCTCGGAGAGCTTATCATTGCCCGCGGGCTTCCACTGCCTATTAAAGCCCTCCAGATATCCGATCTCATCACGACACTTATCTTCTATAAGCTCATATAATCCAAGCGCAAGTTCAAGCGCTTCTTCATCCTTCGTTGCTTCATAATATGCACAGAGTCCGTATAGAGCAAACGCCTGATTGTAAGTGTGCTTCACCGTGTCAGCCGGTGTTCCGTCATACCTTACCGACCAGTATACACCTCCGAACTCCTTATCGGAGAATACCTCCCTAAGCTGTCTGTATGCTTGGGCAGCGGTCTTAAGATATTCCTTTTTACCATACCTTATATAGCTCTGTGAGAATGTCCAGAGTATACGGCTGTTAAGTATACAGCCCTTGTCCGCATTCTTATCTATGATGCCTTCTGATGATACTTCTCCGTAGAAGCCGCCGTTTTCGACATCCGTAAGTCCGATCCAAAAGGGGAGTATATCCTCCGTCAGATGTCTGTTAAGTTCTTCCTTAAGTTCCTTCATATCCATAGTATATCTATCCTTGCACGAGCATCATCTGCATTATGTCAGTTGTTAAAACTGATGTTAATTCTTTTTCTCCACTGTCTTAGGTATCCTGCTATAGACCTCGGCCAGTCCTCTTATGCTGCGCTTAAGATCCTCGGACAGATAATTCGGGCGAAGTCTCCACTCCCAGTTGCCCTCTGATGTACCGGGAGTATTAAGCCTTGCTTCCTTTCCCATGCACAGATAGTCCTGAAGTGGTATGATGCAAAGGTCAGCCACCGAGCGGTATGCTTCTCTTATGATATCCCATACCAGTCCGCCGTAATCCGTATTCATTGAGTTGATATATCTGCGGCAGAAGTCGCGTTCACCGTCATTGATCTCCTGAACCCATGCCATCGTAGGAGTATTGTCATGAGTTCCCGTATATACTACACAATTATTCACATGCCTGTGATTGACATAACAACTGTCCCAGCTTGTAAAGCCGTATTGGAGCACCTTCATTCCCGGAAAGCCTGATTCTTCAAGAAGCGCCTGATTCTCCGGCGTGTTATTGCCAAGGTCTTCTGCTATGATGTTAAGCTTGCCTATCTTAGCCTCCAATGCCTTGAAAAGTTTGATCCCCGGTCCCTTATGCAGCTTACCGTTCTCCGCAGTCTCATCACCGTACGGAACGGCATAATACTCACAGAATCCATGGAAATGATCTATCCTTATGACATCGAAGAATTCATAGTTACGGCGTATCCTGTCTGCCCACCAGCTATAATCATCCTTCTCAAGTGCCTTCCAGTCATATATTGGATTGCCCCAGAGCTGTCCGGTACGGGAGAAAGCATCCGGAGCACAGCCTGCCACAACCTTCGGATTAAGCTCTTTATCCATAAGGAACACCTCAGGATGTGCCCAGCAGTCGGCACTGTCTAAGGATACATAGAAGGGCAGATCACCGATGATCTTCACATTTTTCTCATTAGCATAATTCCTTAATGCTCTCCATTGCTTATCGAATTCGTATTGCTTAAAGTATACGAAATCTATATCATCCGCAAGTTCGGCTCTGGCCTTGTCTATAGCCTTGATATCATGCTTCTTAAGACCGGCTTCCCATGTAAGCCATGATGCGCCGCCCTTACTTCTCTTGATAGCGGTAAAAAGCGCATAATCCGTAAGCCAGTATGCTTCCTTCTTAAGAAAAGCCGTATACTCCTTGCTCTCCCTGCCATCGGTTATGAATCTGTGATGAGCAAGCTTAAGCAGATTGTCACGATTCTCATACATCGCTCCGTAATCCACTTTAGTCTCATCTGAGCCGAAGAATGCACCATTACATTCATCCCATGTAAGGAGTCCATCCTCTATAAGCTTCTCCGGCGATATGAAGTACGGATTCCCTGCAAAAGCCGAGTATGGCTGGTACGGAGAATTACCGTATCCCGTGGGACCCAGTGGTAATATCTGCCAGTATCCCTGCCCCGCTCCGTTAAGAAAATCCACAAATTCATAAGCCTCCCTTGAGAAGCTTCCAATTCCGAATCTTGAGGGAACCGAAAAAATGGGGAACAATATTCCGCTTTCTCTTCCTTGTAATGCCATCTGTAAATCCTCCCTAAATGAATACACATTATACAGTATAATTCAGTAGAAAACAATTATAGCTTCAAAACAGGTATGAGTATGGAGATCATAGGCAGATTGGAATAGTATCTGATCATAACGGAATAATATTGACTTAGCCGTACGGCTTATTATATTCATTTCAAAGAGTGAATAAACCGAACGGCTAAGAAGGTGCATATGAGGATATCGAATTCAAAATCTTTTGGAGAAGCAGTTAAAAACAGAAGAAAAAAACTGGCTTTGAACAGGCGATAGCCCTGAAGCAGGATATACTACAATCCGGAGGATACAGGAATCTATACTGAATATATATAGTCTCAAAATGTAAAACCTGTCATAGCGCTTCGTATGGAGGTTTCCCATAAGTATTCTTCCATAGCCTGTCCTCCAAATTGCTGATATTGTAGCAAAAACAGGCTAAAAGGGCAAATATTGATATTATAATAGCAATCTATGTTATTCAAGTGCCTGTCTGATATCCTCTATGATATCGTCCACATTCTCGATACCTACGGACAATCTCACAAGATCCGGTGCAACGCCTGCTGCCGTAAGTTCCTCATCAGTCATCTGTCTGTGAGTGGACGATGCAGGATGCAGGATACATGTATGTGCATCAGCTACATGAGTTGCTATCATGGCTACACGCAGCTTTCCCATGAATTCCTCAGCAGCCTTTCTGCCGCCCTTTACCCCGAAGGATATCACGCCACAGGTTCCGTCAGGCATATATTTCTTTGCCCTGTCATAGTATTTATTACCCTTAAGTCCCGGATAGTTGACCCATGCTATATTCGGGTGTGCTTCAAGGAACTCAGCAACTGCCTGTGCATTCGCACAGTGCCTCTCTACGCGCAGTGCGAGAGATTCAAGTCCTAGATTAAGTATGTAGCAGTTCATGGGGGAAGGTATTGAGCCCAGATCTCTCATAAGCTGGGCTGTCGCTTTGGTAATATACGCCCCTCCCTGTCCGAACTTCTCGGCATAAGTGATCCCGTGGTAGGATTCATCAGGAGTCGTAAGTCCCGGGAATTTATCAGCATGTGCCATCCAGTCGAATTTCCCCGAATCAACAATACATCCTCCCACGGTAGCATCATGTCCGTCCATGTATTTGGTAGTTGAATGAGTGACTATATCCGCACCCCATTCAAAAGGTCTGCAATTAATGGGTGTTGCGAAGGTATTGTCTATTATAAGCGGAACTCCGTGGGCATGTGCTGCTTTGGCAAATCTCTCAATGTCGAATACTATAAGCGCAGGGTTGGCTATAGTCTCACCGAACACCGCCTTAGTATTGGGCTTAAAAGCCGCCTCAAGCTCTTCATCCGAGCAGTCCGGATCCACGAATGTGAAATCAATACCCATCCTGCGCATGGTCACATTAAAGAGGTTGAAGCTTCCTCCGTATATGGTCGAGGATGCTATGACATGATCCCCTGCCCCCGCTATATTGAATACCGAATAGAATGTAGCCGCCTGTCCTGATGAAGTAAGGAGTGCAGCCGTACCGCCCTCAAGAGCGGCGATCTTGGCAGCCACATAGTCATTGGTTGGATTCGCAAGCCTTGTATAGAAGTAGCCGCTCTCCTCTAAATCAAAGAGCTTACCCATATCCTCACTGGAATCATACTTAAAGGTCGTGCTCTGTATGATGGGTATCATACGCGACTCTCCGTTTTTCGGCTCGTATCCTGCCTGAATGCATTTTGTCTCTTGTCTCATTTTCTTTATAACCTCCTGTTATTGCTTAGTCTTATATAACACCCCGAAAGTTCCCGGACCGCAGTTGACTGCTATAGCCGGTGATGCTTTCACAAAATATACATTTTTAAATGTCATCTTACTCTCAAGTATCTCTTTTATATACTCGATATCTTTTCTGTCAAGTCCCACATAGGTAACGAATACCATATCCCGATCTATCTCCGGCAATATATTGAAGACTCCGTCTATGTATCTTTTCCAGCTCTGTCTTCTGGTTCCCACATATATGCCGCAAACCTTCATCTTACCATTCGTTAGTCTCACCACCGGATGTATCATGAAGGCTCGGATGATCCTCGCCATACCATTACTTAACTGCCCTGCTCTGGCCATATAGTCAAGATTGTCAAGTACAAAGCTTGTATGTACCCTGTTCTTTAATTTCTCCATTCTCTCTTTGATCTCAGATATATCGTAGCCCTCAGAGACCATACGGCAGGCTTCTATGACCATTAGGCCCTGACCGCTTGACAGATGCCCCGTATCTATGACAGTAACATTATCAAATGCTCTCGATGCCTCCAGCGCAGCATGATAACCGCTGTTCAGCACACGGCTTGATATTGACAGATGTATCACATTAGATGCTTTCTCCAACTGTCTTGCGAAGAACTCCTCATGCTCTTCCACTGATGGTGATATGGTCTCTGCCACATTCTCTTCAGCGGACATATATGCCATAAGACCTGTCATTTCGATCTCGTCACCATCCATGAATATACCCTCGCCGGTACGCACCTTATGTGGTATGACGGCTATATTATACTTATTAACAAGGGATGCGGGAAGATCAGCCACACTTTCCGTAGTTATGGCAACAGGACGCTTCTTCTCCCTGTATACAAGCCACTCCATACTGGTATCCACTACATCGGTCTCTGCACTCAGTATGGTAACCTTTTCCTTGGGCAGAAGCTCGCTTACCGCCGCTTCAAGCTCCTTGCCTGTTATAGGCTTGACCAGATAACCATCAAAGCCTTCTCTCTCATACATCTGCTTAAGATCCGAACCTACATTGGCAGTCAGAGCTACTATTATGCTCTCCTTATTATAGCCTCCTGTCTGAGACCTGATCCTATGCATACATTCTATGCCGTCCATCTCCGGCATCATATGATCCATGAGTATGATATCATATTTTTTCTCAAGGGTCTTAGTCAGTGCCTTGGCACCGCTCTCTGCTACATCCACCTTGATCATGGTATCTCTTAAGAGCTTTGATATCACTATCCTGTTGGATGAATTGTCATCCACTATAAGCACCGATGCCTCAGGAGCCTCGAAGCTGCATGCATAGCTGTCCCTGTAATTCCCCTCGTTATTCCTTCCTATATCATATTGTCCTATGACTCCGTCACTTACTATCTGCTGCGGTATCTCAATGATGAAGGTACTGCCCTTGGTATACACACTGTTGACGGTTATCTTACCGTTCATTATCTCAACCAATTGCTTGACAATGGACAATCCAAGACCCGTTCCCTCTATATAACGGTTCTTATCTTCGTCTACCCGCTTGAAAGCCGTGAAAAGGTACGGAATATTCTCTTTCTTGATGCCCATACCGGTATCTGCGACCGAATAGATGACCTTGACCTCGTTATCACCCTTCCTCTCACAGTCTATTGACAGGGATACGGAGCCCTCCTTAGTGTACTTGACCGCATTGTTAAGCACGTTGATGAGTATCTGCTTGATGCGCATATCATCACCCTTAAGCTCCGAGGGAAGATCCGGAGTGACATTAACGGTAAAGATAAGGCCCTTATCCTGTGTACTCTTCCATATCATATTGACAATATCGGAGAGCATGTCACCGGTCTTATATGTTACCGGAGTAAGCTTCATCTGTCCCGACTCTATCTTGGACATATCCAAGATATCATTGATCGAATGCAGAAGCATCTTACTTGCCGCCTGAATATTCTGTGCATCCTGCGCCACCTCCTCAGATATGGCTTCTCTGAGTATCATCTCATTTAGCCCTATTATGGTATTGATCGGTGTCCTTATCTCATGACTCATACCTGAGAAGAATCTGCTCTGAGCATCAATAAGCGCCTCTATCTCCTCCTGCCGCTTTTTGGACTTCTCACTCTCCCTGTCGAATTCCCACATCTGGAATCTCACCATCATTATGATCAGTGCACAGGTTATAATAAGTGATATAAGTGAATCCAGATATATCACATCTTTTGATCGCTCTCCTATGAAATCGGGATGAAAATATGTATATGCGTATGCTCCCGTCATCATCAGTATATCGGATATCATCAAAAACCACGCAAAGCGACCCGATATGACCATTGCTATAAAAAGCGTGCTGAACACGACCCACAGAGGCGAACCTCCGTATAATCCTCCGCCTGTAATGAACGTCAAGGGTAGGACTATGAAGACCAGCACACAGCCCGATACCCTTGCTCCGATATCAAGCCTGTCATATTTGATGGACAGATAGGATATTACCAAAAAGACAATAAGGGCCGCACCCATAGTCACAATATCTGTTACGGACTCTCCCACGAAGAATCCCAGAGCAAAGACCACTATCATCGATGCCATGGCTATGGTAGCCATTAAGACAAGCAATCTTTCCCTTATATTCCTTTCACTGTCATTGATCGCTCCAAACCATTTCTTAAGCATATCATTCCACCTCCCCGTTAAAGGAGTCATGTAATATCCCTTTAAGTGTGGTCAACACTGAATCATACTCCCCAATAAGTTCCTCCGCTCTGCGGCTTACCGCTTCAAGGTCGCCGTTTTTAGCTGCCTCCTCCATGCTCCTTGCCATCTCGGAAAGTCCCATTATACCTATCATCTTGGAAGTAGACTTCACAGAATGCACGGTTATGGCGTAATTCTTAAGATCCTTTGCCTTTAAGAATTCATTAAGCTCTCTCTTCTTATCCACAGCCTCTTCCATGAAGCTGTCGAACATGGATATATAGAACTCTTCATCTCCCTGACAATACAGAAGCCCCATGTCTGTATCCACTCCTATAGCCCTAAGCCGGCTCATGGTGTCCGCTCCCTCTCCATCATCCTCCGGCGCCTTATCTGTATATTCTTCTTCCCCTATACTCTCTGTCTTAGATATCTTCTGCTTAACTGCTTCGGATACCGGTATTACCTGTTCAGAGCATCCTGCCTTGTCATACACCACCTTATCAGGCAGTACTTTCTTAAGGGCTCTCTCAAGCTCAGCCCTGTCTATGGGCTTTGCGACAAATTCATCGAAGCCCTCTCTGAAAAACATCTCCTTGGCGGAACTCAATGCGTTGGCAGTCAAGGCTACAATGGGACTCATCTTGCTCTTAGAGCCCATATCCCTTCGTATCTGCTTCATGGCCTCCACTCCGTCCATCCTTGGCATCATGTGATCCATGAATATTATGTCAAAATCACTTTTCCTGCACATATTCACTGCTTCCTCACCGGAATCAGCAGTCGTTATATCCATCCCGTATCTTCCAAGTACATTCCTCGCTACTATCAGGTTCATGGGCTCATCATCCACAACAAGAGCCTTCACTTCCGGAAGGGCGATGTGCTCCTCCGCCTCTGTCTTGTCACTTACTGTTGAATTAAGTATGTTGATAACGGGGAAGCAATAGAACGGCTTCTCCATAAGACTGACCCTGGAATCGGCTGCAAGCTTTACTCCCTTGGAAGCTACCACGGCAACAAGCACCTTATCGGCAATGGATTCTATATAATCCCTGTTGTCCAAATATTCCTCCTCACCCACGAACAGATGTGTCAGACTGAGATTATCCGTAAGCCTCTTAAGGTCCTCCACATTGCTGACTCTGTGCATCTTCAAATGCAGACCGCGGACGATATTGTAAACCATGGAATTATAGAACTCTCTTACATTCGGATCAGAGAACTTTTCAAAGTGCAGGAATGCACCAAGCGTAAGCTTATCCTTGCTGTCTACAGACATGCACTGCGAATCATCCACTACCTTCTGGGGGATGCTCACACGTACTATGGTTCCCTTATCCTTCTCACCGTCTATCTGTACGAAGCCGCCAAGTGCACTGACAAATCCCGCTACGATAGTCAGTCCGAGTCCGAGTCCGTTAGTGGACCTGCTTCTGCCCGAATCTGACTGATAGAAGCCGTCGAATGCCATCTCAAGCTCATCAGGTGACATGCCCACTCCCGTATCCCTGACCATTATGCATAAGTTGATCCCGTATTCCAGCTTTACGGAAGTAATGCGCACATATACTCCACCTTTCTTGGTATACCTAAGACCGTTCATGATAAGGTGCCACAATATCTTCTTAAGCTTACCCACATCGGAATTAAGCACTGCAGGAACCGATGCATCCACATCCACGATAAGCTCGACCTCCGGTTTCATATGAGGTCTTAAGCTGACACACAGATCATTAAGAAGGGACGAAAGCATATAATCCTCATTATTGATGACTAACGAATCCGTACTTATCTCGGAATAATCGAGTATATCACCTATCTGTGAGCCCACCCTTTTGCCTGCTTCCGACACATATACCAGATCTTTTCCAATGTCAGCATCCTTTTCCTTCTCAATGCACACATCCGTAAGACCTATGATCGCATTTATCGGGGTTCGTATCTCATGGGATATATTGGCAAGGAAATCATTAAGCCTTCGTGTAGCCTCAGTCAGTTTATCTATCTCCTGCTCAGACTCACCGATCATACTGTTCCATTTACGCATTATATTACGGGCAAGATATCCCACGACGAATATTATGCAGATATGAAGCAGAGTTCTGGTGATCACAAGAGCATCGAATACCTCTCCGGCTTTCCACAACTGATATAAATCATAGGCTATCACCACATAGTATGTTATCTGTGCAACCGTTATTATGGCAGGCATCCCTGAAAAGATGAAGATCATAAAAAGCGCACACATTAAAAGCCCCAGATCATATGTGCTTGTAACGTGTGAACCATAGAAAAAGCTCGCTCCGAGTATGCATGCGGAATATATCCTGATACGCATCTTCTCATCCAATCTTTGCTGGATATGGAGCATCCAACATAAGACAACACTTGCTGCCAGAAGGATAAGAGCCCATCCTTCCCAGCCCAAAAGGAGCGACTCGCCGATCAAAATGACTGAAAATATCGTATATACCGTCAGAATCGTCAGATGTGATGTAACGAAAAAATCCCTTCTAACCGAATCACGTTCTTTATTATTCACTATACCCTCCGTTCCCTTATCTACACACAGACTACGACAAAACCGGGATATTACCGGTTGTCTACATTATGGATCTTAATGCCTCTTTTAATACACTCTCCGTGATCGGCTTATTGATATAACCGTCCACATCAAGATTATCCGCCATTCTTATGGAATCAATGTCATTATCACTTGTAAGTACAACGATTCGTGTGTCAAGCTCATGATCTCTTATGTATCTGATTACATCAAATCCGCTCATTACAGGCATCTCAAGATCAAGCAGCACCAGAGCATGCTCCCTTTGCGACAGCTCCTTTATACACTCTGCACCGTCACTTACACATGTAAGTCCGTACTCAGGCATAGACTCAAAAATGTGACCTACGATATCGTGTATCACCGGTGTGTCATCCGCAAGTAACACACTTTTTCCTTCGAATATCTCGCTTTCCTTAAGCTTATACTCCTTATCCTCATCCATCATCTCAAGCATTATCCGTGCGAACTTAGGATCAAACTGAGTTCCCATTCCGTCAACGATCTCCTGCCTGACAACGGACTGCTCTAATGGTTTTCTGTAGCTTCTGTTAGATGTCATGGCATCATATGCATCCGCTACACTTATGATCCTTGCTATTGCAGGAATACTCTCACCCTGTAATCCGTTGGGATAGCCCTTGCCGTCATATCTCTCGTGATGCCATCTTGCACCTATGGCAAGCTGCGGCATCTCCTTGATATTCTTCAGTATCCTTGCTCCCATAGAGGGATGATTCTTGATCATCGCATATTCATCATCATTAAGCTTACCGGGCTTATTGATGACATGATCCGGAATACCTATCTTGCCCACATCATGCAGCAGACCTATCATATAGATATTGTCCTGCTCCTCCTGATCGTACCCTGCTCTGGCCGCTATCTCCTTAGAATACTTCGCAACACGTCCCGAATGACCGTTGGTATATGTATCCTTAGCATCTATGGCATCCGCCAGTGATTGCACCACATGGATGAACAGACTCTTATTCTCTCTGGTCTTGCTTTCGACAGCTTCGGACAGATTGCGCTGCAGCCTGATAAGCTCTATGCTGTTTTTTACCCTTAATTTAAGAACCTCAGGCACAAAGGGCTTTTTGATAAAATCAAGAGCTCCAAGTTCAAGGCCCTTGGTCTCTGTAGCCTCCGTCTCATCTGCGGTAAGGAAGATAACGGGAATATTGTCATATCCGCCCTTCAACAACTTCCCATATGTCTCGAAGCCGTCCATCTCAGGCATCATTACATCTAAGAGTATCACATCCGGCGAATTCTCCTGCAAAAAGCTTAAAAGCTCCGCTCCGGACTGCATGGAGGACACCCTTGTACCGTCTTTTTTTAGGATGTGTTCGGCCATTCTGAGATTCATTGTGTTATCATCGACTACCGCAACCCAGTCATTATCCCTTACATTCTCCTTCCGCTCGTAATGATCGAGATATACCCTGTCCTGCTCATACAGCAAATTGGCTACGATATTGTACGGACTTGCCTTCCACGCTACATCGATACGTTCTATGACCTTGCCGATATTCTCCTCATCAATCTCCATAAGCAGCAGGAAAAACTGGTTATCGCTCACCTGCATGAGAATATCACTGTTACGTAGGGAGAGTTGCAGGATATTCCTTGCTTCCCCGATCACGGCCTCCTTCTCAAAAGGTGTATTGTCCTTAAGATCGAAAAAAACCGTATACAACAGCTTATACGCCGAACCGTTATAGCGTTCCAGATAGCGCATCATGTACCGGTACACCCCTGCGAATACCTCTTTCCCCATCCACATGGCGTTCCCTGATGTCTTCTTCTCATCAAGTATTGCCGACACTTCGCTTAACTTCATAATTCTCCACCTATTCCTTCAAAACCCTCTGTATATCTGTACCTGCCAGGCGTCCCGTAACATGGACGTTACACGCCTTGTTAAGCATGTACACGGATGTACCTGCTAGGCGTTCCTGCAACTGAAATATATCATCTGATAAGTCTCTGCCAGCTTATCCATAAGCCTCTGTGCTCCTTTTAACCTCTCCGAATCAAGGTTCACAAAGGGATCGTCAAGTATAAGCACCGGCTTCTCTCCCTCATACATGGCATCTATAAGTGCAAGCCTCAGACAAAAGCCTATAAGATCCTGATACCCCGTACTGAGCAGCGCCGTTTCCCTCTGACCTCCAAGCTCATCTACCGTGATGTTGGTATTGGCATCTATATGGTACATATCCGCCGTGGTGCCCGTCACGCTGCTGTAGTACTTACTAAAGCCCGTAAGCAGGGGCTCCATGTATTTTGCCGTAATGCTTTCCTTAGCCATTGTAAGGTACTTCGACGCATTCTTAAGATTCTTGTATCTGTGCTTGCCATCAAGCAACTGTTGTTCTTTGATACCTAAGCTTGCCTGATCCTCTTCCCATATCTCGTACTTCTCCTGCAGGGCATCATGCTGTCTGCTCTCATCCCTTATATGACCCGCTGCCTCGTCTATACGTACACTTAGAGACGCTATCTCATTATTAAGCGTTGCCAGAGTGGGCATATCCTCCGGAAGCCTCAGTTCTTCAAGCTCGCTTACATCATACTCTTCCTTAAACTCCTCCACCCTTCTTAAAGCTGCCGCCTCTCTGTCCTTAGCCTCGATATAGCTTCTTAAGTCCATCGAAAGCCTGTTAAGCTGCCTTACATAATCGCTTTCGGGATTGATCCCAAGCTTTGCAAGGTACTTATCCAATGTATGCTTTACGGAATCTCTTCTGCTTATACACCTCTCATACTCGGACTTCTTCTCCTTAAGCCTTGTATACTCATCCGCCATGGTATGCAGATGCCTAAGGTCGTCCGTCACCGCAGAAGGGTCTATCGGAATGCCGTATCTGTCCAGATACCTCCTTATACTTTCCGTAACCTCTCTTCTGAATCTCTCGCCCTCGCCTATATAAGCCTCAAGCCTTCGTATATCCTTCTCGATATCATTGGCATCTGCTTCAAGGTCTGCCTTATGTGTCCGTATGCCGAACACGGTAAGTAACACTCCGCCCAACATCATGACTCCCGCTATGCCTACACCGACATACCTCAGTACATTCGTCGGCATAATGAGTATGGAAGCAACAGCTCCGATCATAGCCGCAAGTATCAGCACAAGACCTATTATGGCTTTGGTCGGGAGGACTCCGGCAGCCTTATGCACACTGTCAAGCTCGCTTCTAAGCACCTTAAGCTCTGCCTTTTTATCCGTCTCATCCGCAAGACTCTTATCGTGCTCCCTCCACTTGCGTATGAGCACCGTAGTCTCATTCATATCCGGAAGTCCGTCTGCGAAGGTATCGGCATATCTTCTTATCTTATTATCCTCTTCCGCATTAAGCGTATAGAACGAGACACTCTCGCATATCCTTGCATACTCCGATGCCGTCTCCTGATTGCCCGCAAGCTCCTCTTCCTCCGGTACATCCTTCGGAAAAGCTACCCTTCTGACCTTGGCTTCATCCGTCCTCTCCGATGCCTCGGTACGAAGCATCTCCCATCTGTCCTTAAGAGCCTGCTTGTCCTTGTAGGCACCGATCTGTCTCTGCTTAACCATCAGGGCTTCTCTGTCTTCCTTAAGACCATCAAGCTCCTGCTGCCTTATGGCCATACTGTCCTCTAATCTGTGTATGGAATCTACTATCACAGAGCCTTCCCTGACCCTGGTCCTTAAGGAAGTCACTTCACCCTCCAGTCTGTACAGAGAGCCTGTGGCTCTTGTGGGAGACTCCTTATTAAGCAGGTCGGCAAGCCTGCCCGCTGCCTTCTCGAAGCTTTCCAGATCGCCCTCATTATCTGCTATCCCACCTATTAGGGCATTGATGCCATCGGTGGTATGCGTGATCACATCATTCTGCCCGATGTAGGCTGTTCTCATGTATGATTCGGCATTGACCCTGAAGAGCTCCTCCCCTATATTGTCCGAATAATCATTACTGACCAGATTAGTCAACGCATCTCTCAGTTCAAAGGTATCCTCAGAGGATTTAGAGCCAAAGGTCCTGCTTACATCGTAGGTCTTCTCTCCATCCGAGAATCTTATCCTTCCTCCGTAGACTCCGCCCTGCCACGGCTCGTATTTCTTACGCTCGTTCTCCCCGGTCTTGCGCTTGCCTTCTCCTTCGAAGCCGTAGAACATCACACGTATGAAGGCCGCAAGAGTGGATTTGCCCTGACCGTTACTGGCCAATATGCTGTTACAGCCTTCTGTATAATCTCTGTCGTAGCCGCTTAATCTGCCGAAATTCTCTATATGGCAATTGATCAGTCTCATAATCTGTCTCCATTTCGTATGATCTCCATCCCGGACATCACAGCTCTCCTGCGATAGCCATAAGCCCAAGCCTGATCACTTCCGGCTTATCCGAATCCTTAATATCCGTCGCTTCCTCTATCATACGCACATACTCACCCTTAAGTGACATATCAAGCTTATAGTCTTCGTAATCCACCTTAAGCTTAGTCTCGTCATATATCTTAAGGAAATAATAATTCTCCTCAAAGCTTTTAAGAATATAATCAGTATCCTTCTCCGCTTCTATATCTATATCTCCTTTAAGGACGAGCTTAAGCATATCCTTAGGATCAATATCCTCCTCACTCAATCTGCGAACAACACGATCCGTCATGTCACCTGTAGTCATACAGCCGGATAAGTCTACATCCACTTCGTGCAGCCTCCTGTATGCAAAGGGAATAAACTCCGTCTCAATCTTATGACCAATCGGGTCAATATCAAGAAGAACAAAGCCATGTTCTCCCGTCTCGTCAAATCCCCTGCCCTCCAGACATCCCGGATAGCAGTATATACCCCTTCCGTCAAGTCTCTCTTCCTTATATGAATGTATATGGCCCAGAGCAAGATAGTCTATATTCTTATTTTTAAGCTCCCTTAAGGCAATTACCTCCGCTCTGTCCTTAGTCTTGGTCTCCGTCTCCTGCCCGTGCAGCATCACTATATTGATGGGCTCAGGCTCTAATATGAGCGAATTGTAGCAGGTATTGTTATTATCCGGCGACAGCTCTGTCGCAGTCAACATGACACTCCCGTCATCATTCATGGGATAGCTTTTCCAGCTATCATTGAAGAGCTTGAGATTATCCGGAACCTCTTCAAGTGAAGATAAGAAGCTGTCCCTGTCATGATTGCCCTTGAGATAATAGAAGTCGATGTCTCTGTTGGTCAATATCGTGTCCCTTACGGTATTACGCGTAAGTGCGGATATTGTGCCAGTATCGAACATATCTCCTGCTATCAGTATAGCATCCACATCATGAGCCGATGCATAGTCCACCATACGAGTGAAGGTATTCAAAAGCTCGGCTTTTCTCTCCTTGGCACGCATCCTGTCGAGATTGCCGGTCATCTTGGAATCTAAGTGCAGATCCGCACAATGAATTACTCTCATTTGTTACATACTCCCTCAAGCCTATAACGCTGCTTCACATTCCATTATCCCTAAACCTTATATCGATCCTCTTGCCAAGCCCCGCAGCAAGTCTCACAAGCATCTCCACGGTAGGATTATAGGAGCCGTTCTCCATTCGCGCTATATTGGGTCTTGATATTCCGGTGCGTCTTGAAAGCTCCTCCTGTGTCACTCCCGCCTGCTTGCGCAGGGTTACAAATTCCTTCATAAGCTGGAACTTGATCTTCTCCTGCTCATGATCCAGATCAAAAGGACCGTAGGTCTCACGGATCACATAATTCTTCTTCTCTTCTCTGGTCATTCTGTAATTCTCCTTATGACTGTTATCTGACTTCACATCTTACTCATTCACTACTCTTTTTACTCTCCCTTACATAATCCACATACGTATATGTAGTATCGAAGTACGTCTGTTCCTCACTCTCATATTCGATCCTCCAGTCCGTATCCGCATCCAGATTGGGATAATGGCTGTCCGCCTCATACTCCCTGTCGATCTTGGTCACATATACCCTGTTACAGTATGGCAACATCTGCTTATATACCGAATCGCCTCCGATTATATATATACTCTCATCAGGATATGACTTAAGCTCCTCTATAAGCTGCTCTATACTGTGTACCACTATCCCGTCCTGCACCTTGTAATCCGGGTTGGTGGACAGGATTATATTGGTTCTGTTAGGAAGAGGTCTCTTGCCGGGGAAGGTATCCATTGTCTTACGTCCCAGCACTACTACCCCTCCTGTTGTTATCTCTCTGAATCTCTTCTGATCCGCCGGTATCCTTATAAGTAACTGTCCCTTATTGCCTATGGCCCAATTACTGTCTACAGCTACAATTGCATTCATAATAATCCTCCATTCCGAGCCATAGCATCTTTGATGCTTGTGCGAGGCTCGCGAGGCGAATCTCCAATTCGCCGATGCGATAAGGCGATTTGGGCTGAGAGTTGAGATCAACTCTCTTGCACAACATCGCTGTGTGAAAAATATGATATCGGTCATATTTTTCACACTATATCTCCTCCTTAAGTTGATAACGTTATACAGATTACAGATTCAATCGTTCCCATGAAGCACTAATACTGCAATCATATCGCAATCGGGATATCCTTAATCTGTTCTCCCGTAATATAATTCTCGACCGTCACATCATCCTTGGTAAATTCATAGAAATCATGGATGTCGGGATTAAGTGTTACCTTTGGTGCCGGATACTGTTCTCTTGTGATGAGTTCTTCTATAAGCGGCACATGCCTGTCATATATATGTGCATCCGCAATGACATGCACGAACTCTCCCACATACATATCACATACCTGGGCAAGCATATGCATAAGCATAGCGTACTGGGCTACGTTCCAGTTATTGGCGGCAAGCACATCCTGCGAGCGCTGATTGAGAATGCCGTTTAGCGTAAGCCTGTCCTCACCCTTACGCTGAGTCACATTAAAGGTCATGGAATATGCGCAGGGATATAGATTCATCTCATGAAGATCCTGATGTACATATATATTGGTAAGGATGCGTCGGGAGAAGGGATTATTCTTAAGATCGTATATGACCCTGTCAACCTGATCCATCATTCCCTCCTTATACTGATGCTTCACACTCATCTGGTATCCGTAGGCTTTACCTATAGAGCCATCCGGATCTGCCCATTCATCCCATATATGCGAGCTTAAGTCATGGATATTATTGGACTTCTTCTGCCATATCCAGAGCATCTCGTCCGTAGCCGACTTAAGAGCCGTCTTACGAAGAGTAATAAGAGGGAATTCCTCCCTTAGATCATATCTGTTCACCACGCCGAATTTCTTGATAGTATAAGCCGGAGTCCCGTCAGGCCAGTGAGGTCTGACCTTCTCGCCCTCCGTACTTGTTCCGTTATCGAGTATGTCCCTGCACATACTCACGAAGACCTTATCTGCGTAACTCATTTACTTATCTCCTTCTGCCGTTATCTATATGTCTCCGGGATAAGCAGGCATATATAATGTAATGCTATCTGTCCCACTTATCGGAGAGCGAATTGATCTGATCTGCGAATTTTGCAAGATCCTTGTTGGATACGCCCTCGTTCTTCTTAATGACTCCCATAAGGCGCTGACCTGCTGCCAGAAGTCTTGCGAATACATCACTGACAGGCTTTTTCTTAGGAGCGACTCTGACAGGCGATGCTTCATAGTCGAAGGTTCCCGATATCAGATCATACCTTGTGCCGCTGTAAGGCGCATAAGCGTCCAGATCACATTCATCTATAAGAGTCTGCGCGAAGCCTTCTGCCACGGAATCCTCACCATGTACTACGAATACCATCTTCGGTCTAGACTTAAAGGCTCCTATCCACTCAAGCAGTCCGTTTCTGTCCGCGTGTCCCGATATACCCGCAAGCTTGCATATATCCGCCCTTATCTCAATTGTCTCACCAAACAGCCTTACTTCCTTGGCGCCGTCTATTATGGCTCTTCCCAGAGTTCCCACAGCCTGATATCCCACGAAAAGAATCGTAGACTCAGGTCTCCAGAGATTATGCTTCAGGTGATGCCTGATACGGCCAGCCTCACACATGCCGGATGCCGACAGGATGACCTTGGGTGTCATATCGAAGTTGATCGCTTTGGACTCATCGCTTGTGATGCTTAGGTTAAGTCCGGGGAAGGTGATGGGGTTGATGCCCTTACGCACAAGCTCCATTGCCTCCTCATCAAAGCAATCCTCTTCATTCTTATGGAATATACCCGTAGCCTCCACCGCAAGAGGACTGTCCACATATACCGGAAAGTCCGGAAAGCCCTGTATCAGCTTCTTCTCCTTGATCTGTCTGATGAAATACAGCATCTCCTGAGTACGACCCACGGCGAATGAGGGTATGACCACATTACCGCCCCTATTGAAGGTGGTCTGGATGATCTCTGCAAGCTCAGCCACATAATCCGGTCTCTCCGTTCCATGCAGTCTGTCACCGTAGGTAGACTCCATTACCACATAATCTGCCTCCTCGGTATAATGAGGGTCCTTAATAAGCGGCTGATTCTTATTGCCTATATCACCGGAGAATACTATCTTACGCTCCTGCCCGTCCTCCTTAAGCCATACCTCTATAGATGCCGAACCAAGCAGATGTCCCACATCAAAAAATCGTATGGTTATATTCTCGTCCACTCGTATCTCTTTTTTATAAGGGCATGGAACGAGGCATTTGATGGCTCCGTCCGCATCCTCCATCTTGTATAGCGGCTCTGCGGCCTGCACGGAGGCGCTTCTCTTAGCCTTCCTGCTCTGCCATTCGGCTTCTGCCATCTGTATATGTGCACAGTCTCTTAACATTATGCTGCACAGGTCGCAGCTTGCTTCGGTAGCATATATTTTGCCCCTGAAGCCTCTGGCATACAGAAGCGGGAGAAGTCCCGAATGATCAACGTGAGCATGTGTCAGAAGTACATAATCAATAAGCGGCGGTTCAACCGGAAGTTCCGAATTCTCATATACATTGGTGCCCTGCTCCATACCGTAATCCACAAGCAGGTGCTTACCCGCACATTCAATGTAATGACAGCTTCCCGTAACCTCATGGTCCGCACCGATGAACATAAGCTTCATATGTCTGTCTCCTTTTCCAAAAGTCTGATATACCTAACTGCCGGATCATACATATTGCGTACGCAAGTACATCTTATGCATATATCTGAGTATACCATATATCGGGTTTAAAATGTATCATATATTGCAGCAAATCAGTGCAGCCGTAATCACCTGCTCCGACTCAGAGTGTCAGCGTCACCTCATCCCCTGCATCATCACATATCTTCACTCTTATCTCCCCCTTATCGGTACGTCTGATATATGCCACCGCATTGCCTTCATAGGTTCTCCTGCTTGAAGATGTAAGGTCCGTAGTGTCAGACAGATCACCGTTATCTATGCCGGCCATATCCCCGTCTCCCGATACACTGACGCTTACAAGTCTCTCAGTCACGCTTGTCTTAGCACCGGCTTCATATGGTTCTCTTATGATCACCTGATACAAGTAGCCCGGCTTATTCTTATCCTCCATGCTTGCCATATCTGATACGGCATTATCCGGACTCCACACCTTACATGTGAGTCTGTCCGCATTATCTTCGTGGTAGTCGCTTCCGCCCCACAATGCGGCTCTCTCATGGAATCTGTCCTTGGTAAAGCCTGCTGTCGTAATCAATCCGGCAGGAGAGCCGTGGACAGGCCACCCTGCAGCTTCTCCTAGGTAGTCGATCCCTGTCCAAAGGAACTGACCGCATATATATTCATTGGCCTCAACTGCCTCCCATGCGGACTTATCATGTCCGTTCTCACTGCCTAAGAACACCTTATCCGGGAATCTCCTATGATCCTTCTCATAGAGATGCTCTTTGTAGTTATATCCCACTATCCTAAGGGAATCTATGTAACCTGTATCTGCGGAAAGCTCCGGGAACGCCACGGCAAGCGTCGGCTCCCTTGTAGGATCTTCATCCCTTGATATGGCTGTCAGTCTCGCTGCGATACATGACAGTCTCTCCATATTGGGCTTGCACGGATCATACTGTCTCTCTCTTGCCGGCTTATTGGCATCATTATTGCCCGTCATATTCTGAAAGGAGGGATGGCAATACGGATCATTGGGATAATCGATCTCGTTGCCCATACTGTAAAGGATAACAGAAGGATGATTCCTGTCTCGCCTTATCATGGTCCTCAGATCCTTCTCATGCCATTCGGGGAAATCCTCATAATAGCCCTCATGCCTTGGCGGATATACATTATGTCCGACAGACCACTTATTCTTGGCATTTTCCCATTCATCAAAGGCTTCATCCATAACAAGGAAGCCCATTTCGTCACACAGCTCATACAGCCCCGGCATATGAGGATTATGACTGCATCTTATGGCATTACAGCCTGTCTTCTTAAGAAGCTGCAGACGCCTTCTTAAGACTTCCTTCTTCATGGCTGCCCCAAGCACTCCGCCGTCATGATGCAGGCACACGCCCTTAAGCTTCATATTTATGCCGTTTAAGAAGAAGCCCTTGTCAGGATCGAATCTCACATCCCTTATGCCTACGCTGCTTACATCGGTAACGTAGGTATTGCCATCTACAGTCAGCTCGGTAATAAGTGTATACAGATAGGGAGCATCCACTGACCATAGGAGCGGCGAATCCACTTTACCCTTAAGCGTCAGCCTGAAGCCGTCACCGCTTCTCATATCGGAGGTGACGGACGATTTCATGACAAGGACCTCTTCTCCTGCCTTGTCCTTAAGAACTGCTCTTACGCTGATGGGTCCTGCGACACCGCTATTATCCGTCATCCCATGATGTCCGCACTCTATCTCACAGTCAGCAGCGACCTCAGCCCATGCTGCCCTTCTTACGCTATCCTCATCCCTCATATCCTCTATATTATCGGCGTGGAAGAATACCCCATGTAAGGCAGTGGTCACAGGCTCACTTACTTTAAGATGGACATCCCTCCATATGCCGCTGCCCGTATACCAGCGGGAATCCGCGATATCCTCATGTATGACCTTCACGCTTATCTCCGTAAGGTCATCACCATAGCTTGCAGCATGAGAGATATCATAGCTTATCTCAGAATACCCGTAAGGTCTCTTGCCCATATAATAGCTGTTGACCCATACCATGCTGTTCTTATATATGCCATCGAATACGACTGTAAGCTTTTTGCCCTTATACTCCTCCGGTATCCTCACATACAGACGATACCATGCCGTTCCTCCCCTCAGATATCCTGTCCCGCTTGAATATTCTGTCGAAAAAGGAGCTTCTATGGCATAATCATGGGGCAGGAACACTTCCTCCCATTCCGAATCATCATAGCCCTTATACCATGCTTCCTCACATTCTCCGTATCTGAATCTGCAATTATCATTCAATAACATATCAATCGTATCCATATCCATTCTCTCCCGTAGTTTTTCGTACATGATTAATGCTGCACGCCTTCATCCTGTTAATGATTATAACATCTTATAATATGGTTAAAAAAGAAAAACAGTCCCAAAAGCATCCTCAAAAAAACAAAAACCCCCTTGAATTAAGGCGGCTTATACACTAAAATAGGATATGTGTATTTTACAGTATTATAGGAGGAGATTCCAATGGCTATGAGATTGGTTACACGTTCTGACTTCGATGGGCTTGCCTGCGGTGCCCTGCTTTTGGAAGCCGGTGTAATAGATCACTGGACGTTCGCGCATCCTAAGGATCTGCAGGACGGTCTGGTTGAGATTAATGAGAATGACTGTCTGGCTAATGTCCCTTATGTTGAGGGCTGCGGATTGTGGTTCGACCACCATTCCAGTGAGCATGAGAGATTGCAGTTACAGGGCAAGTACAAGGGTGAGAGCAGGATTACACCCTCATGTGCACGTATTATATATGAGTACTACGGCGGCAAGGAGAAGTTCCCTAACTTTGATGACATGATGATCGCTGTGGATAAGGTTGATTCGGGTAATCTTACTATAGATGAAGTTATGAATCCTACGGGATGGATACTTGTAGGCTTCCTTATGGACCCCCGTACAGGACTCGGACGTTGGAGGCAGTTCACTGTATCCAACTATCAGTTGATGGAAAAGCTCATGGTGGCCTGCAAGGACAAGACTACCGAAGAGATCCTTGCAATGCCCGATGTTAAGGAACGTATAGATGTATATATGGAGCAGACGGCCAAGTTCAAGGAGATGGTTACGGCTCATACAAGAACCGAAGGCAATGTCATCATCTCGGATTTAAGGGGTGTGGATCCCATCTATACCGGTAACCGCTTCATGATATACAGCATGTATCCTGAGCAGAACATCTCTGCATGGATAGTAAGCGGCAGGGGCGGACAGGGTTGCTCTGCAGCAGTAGGCTACAGCATTCTCAATAAGACCTGTAAGGTCAATGTAGGAAGCCTGATGCTTAAGTATAACGGCGGCGGACATGAGAAGGTAGGTACCTGCCAGTTCTCTGATGAGAATATGGAGACCGAACTTCCCAAGATGCTTAACGAACTTTGTGAACTTGCCAATGCATAGGATGACCTGTGCCGGGCACGGAGGATTGGAATGATTAAACTTACTTATTGTGATGACAGCATGTTGCAGCGAAGAGCCATAGATGAATGGTTAAGAGTATACAGTGCCAAGAAGGGCGTGACTCTGGAAGGTGTTCCTTTTTCCACAGGTACAGACCTACTGGCCGCAGTTGAGAACGGTGCTAAATTCGATATATATATTCTCGATATCATCATGCCTGAGCTTAAGGGTACTGAGGTTGCCTCTAAGCTTAGGGAGACAGATAAAAAGGGCAAGATCATATTCTTAAGCTCTACATCGGTATTCGATGATTCCGCACAGGATGTAGACCCTGTAGGATATCTTATTAAGCCCATCGTAGCGGAACAGCTCTACGATATGCTTGATAAGGCCATAGCAGAGCTTGACTGATACGTTATATAATCATATATAATAATATAATCGTATTTCGGATAATATTAAGGATACTAAAGGCACAGGGCATTATGCTCTGTGCCTTATTGTATGCTCTGCAAGGTGCATCCTCCGCTCATCTCATGCATAACTCATAATAAAAGAGGTATTGTTGCACAATACCGGCGATCCCTTCATAGTATTCGTATGGGAAGCCCTGCGGGTAATACTTAGCCAGTAATTGCTTCACATGAGTATCAATAGGGAAGGCTTCTATATGATGGAGTCCGAACAGGCATATGCAGTTAGCCACCTTAGGTCCTATTCCCGTAAATGATAGAAGGGTCTCATAGCTCTCTTCATATGACATATGTGTCAGCTTCTCAAGCATCTTCTGATCGTCCGCAAATTCCTTCACTGCATTATCTATATACGGAGCTCTGTATCCGAGTCCGACAGATTTATCACTGAGTATGGAGCGGTCAAATTCATCCGGTCTCGGCATATATCCGCCATGACGGTTACATATCTCTTCCACACTCCGCGTGATCCTTGTGATATTGTTATTCTGGGATATAAGAAAGGTAATGATCATCTCCCAGAGATCCTGTCGAAGTATCCTTATTCCGCTTCCGAGAGCATATGCTTCCTTCGCGTGATTATCCCCAAAGCTGTCTATCCTTTTCTCTACACCATCATAATCCGTATCCATGTCAAAATATCCGGACCAATGCTTATCCCATTCTCTCCTGTCACAGCTTAATCTGAATTCCCCGTCACTTAACGCAGTTATGGTAAGAGCTTCGAATTCTCTCTGCCCAGGTCCGAATGACGGTATGAGATACGTCATATGTCCATCCGCATCATCCTGTCGCTTCCATCTGAAGCACTGCCCGCTTTCGGCTATCTGCTTAAGATCAAGGTGTCTGATATTAATATCGAGCATTATCTCACCAGTCTCCTTATCATATCCCAATCGGTGCATCTGCAATAGTTTCTTCCCGGCAATTCGCACTCTCTGTTCCACGGTCTGTCATAGACCATTACTCTAAGCTCCTTAAGGTGTTCAAAAAAAGGGAATGCAGACGGGGAATCCTCTATGGCAAAGTCAAAATGCATCCTGCGATAATCATCTATCTCAAGGTCAAAATCGCTTCCCTTGATGAAATTGTCCCTTCCGTACTTATTAAGACAATAAAGCTTTACTCTCTTAAGCCCGTGCATATCAAGCCATTCTCTGGAAGCCTCATATGCACTAAAGGGACGACCTGTAATTACAGATACCTGATATCCCGTATCGATCCATTCATTGACAGTATCAACTGCTCCCGGCGTCTCATCATAAGATAAAAGCACCTCAGACCTATGCCCTTCGATCATCATACGCTCATACTGCTTGTCAGTAAGTGCGAACGACCTCTGCAGATTGAAGTACCTGATATCCTCATAAGGTACATCTATCCCGAAAAGCCTCAACGCAAGGCTCGAAAAAACCCTTGCCGTCTCGCACAGGCAATCATCAAAATCAACATATATACTAAGTTCCTGATACATTGAACCTCCGCAGATCACTCATTCCGTTCCGAGTATCAGTGCCGAACAGCCTCTTACTGTCAGCACTCCATCATCTGTATTCTCTCCGTACAGTATAGTATAGTCCCGCCGGTCTGTATACAGCCTTTCATCCGGAATAAAGTCTCCATCTCCGTTATTAAGCATGACAATGACCCTGTCGCCTTCAAAGCTTCGCTCATATACATATACTCCGCTTGCATCATCTGTAAGCAGGCTCCTGTAATCGCCCTTCCTTAAGGCTGGATGCTTATGCCTTATATGAGCCAATGCTGCCAGATAGTCATATGCATTATCATCCGTTCCCCACGGCATGGGGCTTCTGTATTGATCCTCACTCTCACCCTCCATATAACACTCATCACCGTAGAATATGCACGGTATACCGACTGCCGTGTACATATACAGAAGTGCCAGCCTGTACCGGTCTCTGTCTCCTTCACATAAAGTAAGGAATCTGGGCACATCATGAGAATCCAACAGGTTCATCTGTACCCTGTCAAGCTCTGTGGGATAACGCATCAGCATACTCTGGATATATCCGTTAAATTCAGTCGGGGTAAGCTTCCTTAAGGCGAAGAAATCCCTGCACAGATAGGCAAAGCTGTAATTCATCGTTGAGTCAAACTGATCCCCTCTTAACCATACCCTTGATTCCTCCCATATCTCGCCTATAAGGAAGCAATCGGGCTTAACCTCTCTTACGGTCTTTCTGAAGGCTCGCCAAAAGTCATGATCTATCTCGTTGGCTACATCAAGCCTCCAGCCGTCTATATCACACTCCTTGATCCAGTAGTGTCCGACCTCACACAGATAATCCCTAAGTCTTGGATTGCTTGTATTAAGCTTGGGCATCTCCCTGACATAAGCGAAGGTCGCATACTGCACCGGTCTGGCTTCATAGTCCGGCTTATCCGGCATATCATAGAACCAGTCAAAAAACTCAGATGCTCTGCCTTTTGCAAGGACATCCTTAAAAGCGAAGAATTCCGGACCCGAATGGTTGAACACGCCGTCCAGAATAACCCTTATGCCTCTTATATGGCTCTCCTTAACAAGCTGCTTAAGCTCATCCTTCGTGCCGAAGCAGGGATCTATATCAAGATAGTCCGTAGTATCATACTTATGATATGATACAGCCGTAAAGACGGGATTGATGTATATCGCATTGATCCCCAGCGCCGCTATATAATCAAGATTAGCGGTTATCCCCTTAAGCGTACCGCCAAGCTTTGAGTGCGATGAACCGATATCCTTTACCTTACCCTCAATAAAGCCTCTGTCCGTGGCAAAGCTGTCGGGAAAAATCTGATACATCACCACATCCTCTGCCCAATCCGGTATATCCAATATCTCCTCCCGTCTGATATACGGAAACTGGAAATACTCGCTGCAATGCGCCTCCATCTTCTCTGTAAAGCCTCTGTCGTAATAGTAGAGGCATTCATCCGTCGTCTCCAGGCAGAAATAATAGCATATTCGATTGAACTCTTCCCCGACATCAGCCTCATAGTAATCATACAAAAGGTCCGTGGCGATAAGGCGCATATCCTTGGAGTACATGGTCTTAGGTTCTCTCCATTCCTGCTTATCCGCATACTTAAGCACACACCGGCTCACATCGCCCTTAGCCGTCCTTAAGCGTATTATTACTCTGTTCTCCGCAACCGAATATGCGTACTCCGACAGAGGTATATGTAATATTGCATGTCTGTTCATCCTATGACATATCCTTCCATTATCCTTTGGACATATGATTACCGCACTACAGATGTCTGTTGTCATGGTCTTAATAGGGAGTTCCTTATGGAACTCCCTTGTGAGTGTCAGATATTAAGCTGTGCCGCAAGCTCTTCGACATTTTTGAGCGGAATACCGACACAGTCGGCGATATTCTGCTTGGAGATTCCTTTTTGCAATAGATTTTTTGCAATATCCCGCAGCTTATCGGATGCTTTCTTCTCTTCTTCCTCTCGTGCCTTCTTCACGGCTTCCATCTGCTCCTTATAAAATATCATCTCTACCTTAGTCATCCTTATCAACCTCCCGATTAAATCCGAATCCTCCTTACT
>ODAI014701801.1_pt1 | contig 56313 bp, 44 predicted proteins | sample 1539321 | NCBI WGS metagenome assembly ODAI01 (sample SAMN02144231, study PRJEB22623) | gut metagenome | biome: sheep rumen | host: Ovis aries | place: New Zealand | reverse complement strand
ACAAATCCACCACCAAACTTAGCATGTCGATGCTTCACACATTCTACGGAAACCATTTTATGGGCAAAGAAGAATGAAAAGAAGTCTCGGCATTTTTTTGATTATCAGAAAATGAAAGAAATGAATGATGGCAAGCAGATGAAGGATGTGTGGACAGGAGCGTTGACAAAACCTTCAGAGAAAACAGAAGGAAGGCACCCTACACAAAAGCCTGAATATCTGCTTGAGAAGATTGTATTGGCATCTACGGAGGAAGGACAGGTTATATTAGATCCTTTCTGTGGCTCAGGAACGACTGGAGTAGAGGCTGTGCGATTTGGGCGGAAGTTTATTGGAATAGATGTAAGTGAAGAATACTTGGAAATATCCAAGAAAAGATTGGAGAAGGTAGTGGCAGATGCGAAAGAATATAGAAATATCTGAAGATAAAATAAAAGAGTTTTTGGAGCAATTTTACGGATACTTTGAAAACGGATATGCTTTTGAAGAATTTCTTAAGGTTTATCTTGAGAAAATTGGTCTTGATGAAGTTGTTGTAACACAGCGTTCGTCTGATGGTGGTATTGATTTAGAGGCTATTCGATATGGCGTTGGTGGTTTGGCAGGTGCTGATTCTGTAGAATAATATGTGCAGGCTAAAAGAAACAAACCAGGGACAACAATTCCGATTGAAAAAGTGCGAGCTTTACGAGGTGTAATGCCGTCTGGAAGTAAAGGGATTTTTATTACAACTGCTGGATATTCAAAGAAAACACAGGAGTTCGTAGATGCTGATCCATCACGCCCAATTATCCTGATTGATGGTAAAGCATTGGTAGAGAGTTGCATAGACAATGAAATAGGATTTGTGTTCACACCGGTATTTAGCAAAAATGCAATGGATGCATTAAAGGATACATCGGATGATTTACAACAGGAGAATGGTAATTCAGACGTGAACGAAGCTGTAAAATTGATTGTGGATAAACAAATATCGGCAAATGACATACGAGCAAGAATTTTGCGATTGCCTAAAGCAATCATTAATTTATTGCCAGAAGAGACACAAAAGGTTAAGGTTGTATTTAATGGTCTTGCACCGAAAGATTTGACTATTGCCCAAAATAGAGCTTATCTTGCAGGTGTGACAGAATTATACAAAGAATCGGGATTGATAGCAGAGGATGGTTCGTATAATCCCTGCAAAGCTATATGGAAGTATTCAGAGGAAAAGATTGAAATTGTAATTAAGGAGCGATAACGAATGAGAGATTTTGACGAGTGGCTGAGTAAGTTCAGACCAAGTATATCAAGCTATGACTATTACATAGATTTTGAAAAAGTCGTAAGAAATGTAGAAGAAATCAAGATGGAATTAAATATATTAAATTCCCTGATTGGCTCAAAGCGCATTGAGGAAGATTTTGAGAGGATAGTGACAAAATATCCGGAAACATTGCAATGTATACCGTTGCTTCTTGCTGTGAGAGGAAATGAAATCTATGCCCAGGACGAAGAAGGTGCATTCTTGTATAATTTCAAGAAGATGAACTATAGCGTGGAGCAGTACAAGGTGTTTATGCGTAAGACCGGATTATTTGATATGATTGCAAATCACTTGGTAAATAATCTTGTAGATTATGCGCTAGGTATTGAAACCGGATTAGATTCTAATGGGCGTAAAAATCGTGGCGGTCACCAGATGGAAGATTTGGTTGAGAAGTACATTGTGGCAGCGGGATTTAAAAAGGATGTAAATTACTTCAAGGAAATGTATCTTAAGGATATTGAAGAAAGGTGGAATATTGATTTATCTGCACTTTCTAATCAGGGTAAGGCTGCAAAGAGATTTGATTTTGTAATAAAGACAGATAAGATGATTTATGGTATTGAAACAAATTTCTATGGCGGTGGTGGTTCAAAACTCAATGAAACTGCCAGAAGCTACAAGATGCTTTCACAAGAAGCAGATACTATAGATGGATTTACTTTTGTGTGGTTTACAGATGGAATTGGCTGGAAGAGTGCAAGAGGTAATTTGAGAGAGACATTCGAAGTTATGGATACGATTTACAGTATTGATGATATGGAACAAAATATTATGAAGAACTTGTTCATATAGGGAGTGTAGTGTATGGATAAAGTAATGTGTAATTTGACAAATTGTTATGGTATTAAAAACTTGCAACATGAATTTAATTTTTCAAATACTAATGCAATATGTGTATATGCTAGAAATGGGCTTATGAAAACATCTTTTTCTAAAACATTTAAAAAGATACAAGAAGGCAAAGTAAGTGAGATAAAGGATGAGATTTTTGATTTAGATGGAATTGCAGAAGTTAAAGTTGATGGGGTGGATGTTTTGCCGGAAAATGTTTTTGTCATAAAATCTTTTGAAAGTTTTTATGAATCAAACAGTATTACCTCTTTATTAGTAGATGATGATATAAAGACAAGAATTTCAACAGTCCTGAAATTAAAAGATAAGTTACTGAAATTACTTGAAAGATATTCTGGTTTGAAAATATCAAAAACGTCATTAGGAAAAAAAGTATATGAATTAGAACCTCAAATTGTTAAAGATTTTCATTTTGAGGAAGATAGCTTTTTGTTGAATATTCAATCGTTGGCAAATTTTACTCCTGAATTAAATTGTTCAAATATTAAATATAGTGATATTTTTGATGCTACAGTGTTGAAAAAAATAATGTCCCAAGAGTTTCAAGAAAAAATAGAAGATTTTTGCTTGGCGAGTGATGGTATATATGCTGAGTTCGGTTTTTTGGATAAAGGTAATTTTTCTTTACCCAAATTGAAAAATCTTTGTAAAACATTGGAGGGAGATAATTTTTTTGTTCGAAATAATCATTTATATCTTGAGGGCGGTATAGAAATAAATACTCCAATAGAATTGAAAAGTAAGATATCTGAAATTGAGGAAAAGATAAAAGCAGTTCCAGTGTTTCAGGAAATTGAAAAGATGTTAAGTGATTCAAAGGGAATTGTATTAAAAGAATTATTGGAGAATAACCCAGAGGTTGTAGCGTATTTAAAGATAGATAAGTTAGATGAACTAAAAAGACAATTATGGTTATCATATTTTAGTAGTGAAAACGAGAAATTTTTAGAACTTGTGAATGAGTATGAAAATCTAGAAAATGAAATTAGCAATATTGATTTAGATGCTACACCGTGGAAAAAGGCATTAAATATATTCGAAGAACGTTTCACTGTTCCGTACAAAATGGAAATATCAAATATGAAAGGGTCTATTATTGGCGAAAGTATCCCAAGAGTTGAATTTTCGTTTGAAAGGGATAGTCAAATTGTAAAAATGTCAAGGGGTGATCTTGAGAGTATTGATGTATTAAGTCAAGGTGAAAAAAGGGCGTTATATCTTTTGAATATAATATTTGACATTGAGAAATTAAAAGATAGTGGAAAGGAAGTGCTGTTTATAGTAGATGATATAGCAGATTCTTTTGATTATAAAAATAAATATGCCATAGTGGAATATTTATATGAGATGTCTACTAATGCAAATTTTAGAATGCTTATTTTGTCACACAATTTCGATTTTTACCGTACGGTATCTATGAGATTAGCATTAAGTAGAGAAGACCGTTTATCTGCGGAGGGGGTAGGAGAAAGTATAGTATTAAAGCAAGAAAAATATCAAAATCAACCATTTGTTACATGGAAGGATAATATGAATTTGATTAATGTTGTAGCACTTATCCCGTTTGTTCGTAACATGATTGAATATGGTGAGGACAAAAATGTAGGAGGTATTGCGGGAGTTGATAAGGATTATTTGTTGTTAACACATATACTGCATGAAAAACAAGCTACAAATATAATAACATTTGATATTTTGAAAAACGTTTATGGCACTTATTTAGGAAAGAATAATTTTAAGTCAGATGTGAATTTAACGGATTTAGTAATAGATAAGATATATGCTATCGCAGATGATATTACTGATAACGATGCACATCTTGAACATAAGATTATTATGGCGATTGCTATTCGACATAAGGCAGAAGTATATATGCTGAATAAAATATCAAATTATGCAGGACAATTAACTTGGCAAGTAAAGAGAAATATTATTACAGGAAATGTTACAGATTATATGGTGTATCTGGAGAAAACAGGAAATCAGACACGTGAATTGTTTAATGCATATAAGCAGTTTGGATGTCAAGAACATATTAAAATATTAGAAGAAGTTAATATTATGACCCCCGAGAACATTCATTTAAATTCGTTTATGTATGAACCAATATTGGATATGGATATAAATGAATTACTAAATTTATATCAAAAAGTAAAGAATATGTAGAGGAGGCATTTTAGATGAATTGTAAGATATGTGGAAAACCATTAAATATGTCTCAATATGTAATGTGTGGTAGGTATAAATTATGTCCTAAATGTTCAGAAATGAACGGAGAGGAACATATATTCTTTAATTATCCAGAGGCTTTTGGGAGATCTGATAAGCGAGAAACTTCAAATCATCCAGATGGTCCACAAAGTTATTGTTACATACATCGTCAAAATCAAAACAGAGAAATACCAGTTGGCAGAATTTTGTGTAGCGAGCTAGAAGCATAAAATGTTTTCTCTAAAAATGGAAGAGGGATAATATGCATAAGATTGAATTGGATATTTCGATGGGACGGAAATATATACTGAATTATAATTATTTGGATGAAGCAAGAAAACGCGTGAATGGAAAAGAGTACAGTTTGTATTTTGTTTTACTTGGAGAAAAATATCGAATAAAAGCAATTTCTTCAAGAGATAATATTATGAATGTACTTTGTATGAGTGAATGCGATAAGGAAGTATTTTGGGTTCCGTTTGACATGTTAGGTTCACTTAGGGCGAAGGATATTAATTGTTTAAATGTTGAGATTATAGATGCTGGAAATAAATTGCATATAGAATATTCAGAAGTGGGCATTGAGTTTCTGAAAAAGAATTTTCCAAATGAATATGTACAATATGAACATACTATTAATACTTTTGGGGAGTTTTGGATAGAGATTCATGTTGACAATTTAATGAGGATGGCATTTTCTAATGATACTTATGACTATGTCAGAAAATATGAAGTATTATACATAGGTCAATCGAAGCAAGAAGATATTTTTGATAGGTTAGATAATCATAGTACAATACAAAAGATTCATAGGGAGATTGGGAAAAAATATATTGATAAAGAACTTTATATTTTGTTAAGTGGTGTTAGTTGTAAGGTGTTTGATAGGCAATATGTAAAGAGGTACAATACAGAATTTATGTTTTCAAACTCGTTGGGGAATCAATTTCAATTAATGGATACAATACATATAGAAGAAGCCATAGACATAGCGGAAGCATTGCTTATCGCACATTTTAAACCAGCATATAATAGTAAATTAAAAGAAGCAAAATCAAATTTAAAAACATATTCGAAGTTTAGAGATGTTAATATTCAAAAGGTATATTTTTCACTTGATCTATATTGGGAAATGGAAAAGGAAAAATCAATACTATTTTCTGATGAGATTTCAACGGCGACTAAAGCAAGAGTTATTACATGTAGTTATGAGAATGATGCAGTTGAAATTACATATGAAGACTTGGATGATAAATTTTATTAATAGGTGATGGAGGAGCACCTAATTAAACTCCCCCATCGCCTCAACATACCCTTGCAAGCTACCATCTCTGGAAGCCAATTTTGCATACAGCCCCGGTTCTTCTCTGGCAAGCCTTGTAAGATAAGCAATATCAGAAGGCTCGTTCAGACGAACGGAAGCATTACATTTTTCGCAGTTAAAAGAGACATGGATTTCATTGTTGAGACTAACCTCAACGCAGTCGGTTTCTGGGTTATACATTGCAAAGATTATTTTAGTCATAAGTAACTCCTTTCGATTAATGCTATATGCGGGTTGTAAGTACACAGAAGTCGTGGGACACCCTAAGTAGTCTACCGTGTAAAACACGTATGCAACATTTGATGTAAGGAATCCCTTGTTTTCGGTCTTTTCAAGCTATGCAAGCGTTAACAAAGAGATAAAAGCGGTCTTTTTCGCGATATGCTTTGTTGCCTGCGCGTTTCTGCGGTGCTCATGTACCACATGTACGCTCCGCTCCTCGAACGCTTGGCGCCTCGCATCTCATCGAAAAATCCACGCTTTGCCAAAGCGGTCTTTTCAAAAACGTAACAAACCCCGGCAGGTTCTGCCGGGGTTTACTTTTTCACCTGCAAACTATCGGCAGCCACACCGGTACGAAAAACGACAGTACTGTACCGCTTAATAGCGCCACCATGCCGAGCTCTGTACCGACCGCCTTTGTGACCGGCACAAGCATCGTATCCATGCAGCCGCCCGCGCCCGAAGCGATGGGACTGCCGCTGCTGATTCTCGCGAGAATCGGCATCAGGAGCACTGTAAACACGTCGCGAAGCACGTTCACGATAAAGCCGTATGTGCCGGCCTCGATGCCAAAGACCTCCGTCATCGTCGCACCCGTCAGGCTGTAATAGCCTGACCCACTTGCGGAAATTACCGCATAAGCAAGCGGCACCTTAAGGGCAAGACCTGCCAAAAGTCCTCCCAGAATGCTTCCTGCAAAGATTGCGACAGGAAGCAGCAGAATGCGCGCCCCAAGCCTTTTGACATAGCTGAAGACACTCTTGTTTTCGCCGAGGCTCACGCCTACGCCGAGGTAGAGAAATATGAGCGATATTGTAAGGATCCGGCCAAGCAGGGCTTCTGAAAACATGTCCGGCTTTGCGTAGCCCGCGGCTATGCCGATTGCTATCGCAAGAGGCATGATTATGAGAAGTGGTGAGACAGTTTTGCCTTCGGCAGTAGATTCAGTCGTGCCGGCTGCAGAAGCAGTGCCGGTTGCGAAGGCTTTGCGGGTCTCATCAAGCGGCAGCAGAGTCTTCTCACAAAGCACCGTGAGAATCACGCTTACGGCAATCGCAGAAAGCGTAATGGCTGCACAGTTTAGGCCGATGCGCCCGAGATTGCCCATGACAGCGGGGCTTACTCCTATATTGAGTCCGATAACCAGCATCAGAACAATGAGCGCCACATTTGTAATTGTATCGTTTGCCTTTAGCACCGCCTTTGGCAGCCCGCGCCAGCTGATGATAGCTCCCGCGCCTAGGCATATGAATGGAATTAATGTGTTCATATCGAAAATTTTACATGTGCTTTGTGCATCTGTCAAGTAGGTTGTTTTCGCGCGGATGTCGTGGTATACTGTTTTAAAATATGAAAGGAGTACTGAAATGTTAAAAGTATACGGAAGCACGCTTTGCCCTGATACAATGCAGTGCATAAACGATTTTGATGCGAAGGGCGTAGCCTATGAATTTTTTGATATTACAAAGGATTTGGCAAATCTAAAGGCTTTTTTGGTGCTGCGCGACAGCAGTGCGGTTTTTGAGGGCGTTAAGGCCGCAAAAGGAATCGGTATCCCTGCGATTGTGGATGAAAAGGGCGAAATCACTTTGGGTTAAGGGATAATAAGCGAGGGCATGAGATGGAATATATGCATAAGGTGCAGTATTACGAAACCGATAAAATGGGTATAACCCACCATTCAAATTACATCAGATGGATGGAAGAGGCGAGAGTGGCATTTCTTGAGGAAGCAGGCTATCCTTTTGATAAGCTTGAAGAAATGGGAATCGTCTCACCGGTGCTCAGCATATCGTGCGATTACAAGCATCCGACGACGTTTGCCGACGAAATCACAATTACCGCAAGGGTGAAGGAATTCAGGGGTGTAAAGCTTTGCATGGAGTATGAGATGAAAAATGCGGCAGGGCTTGTCGTATGTGTCGGAACCTCATCACACGCCTTTCTCGGCAAGAATGGGAAGCCGGTCAGGATGAAGAGGGACTACCCCGGACTGTATGAGGAATTTTTGAAAGGCATGGAATAGGCATGGGATAGAGGAAAGCGGAGCCACTTGAAAGGAGAAGAAAAAATGGCGGAATTTAGAAAGATGAGACGTTTTAAGCAGCAGCTTAGTGACGAAGAGTGCATAAAGGTTCTCAAGGAAGAGCCACGTGGGATTTTGGCGCTTCACGGTGAAAACGGTTATCCTTATGCGATTCCTCTGAATCACTTTTATGATGAAAGGGACGGTAAACTGTATTTCCACTGCGCAAAGGATGGACTAAAGCTTGACCTCATAAAAGAAAACAATCAGGTTTGCTTTACGGTTCTTGACAAGGGTTTTAAGAAAGATGGCGACTGGGCACTTAACATCAAAAGCGTTGTTTGCCTCGGCCATGTGGAAATGCTGACAGACCTTGAAAAGATTTTAGATCATTGCAGGATGCTCTCCAAGAAATTCCCTGTTTCGGACGAAGATATAGAGGACGATGTTAAAAGGAATATGAATAATGTAGCAATGTTTGTTTTGACCATCGACCGCATGACAGGCAAGCTCGTAAATGAATCCTGATACACAGGTGAATTTGAGGCGAATTTGGGGACAGGCACCAAATTCGCCTTTTTTCCAATTTGGTGCCTGTCCCCAAATTCGCCTGTAACCTTTAAACCCAAATCCCGTCTTTATTGACGTACGGCGATATATAAAATGTGCATTGTAAATAGACGATGCGTATTAAAAAATATAGTATATCCCCAATATGCAAATCGCCGTACACCAAAAGTAAAAAATGGGAGAAAGGATTAAAAAGAATTAAAATGAAAATCAAAAAAATGCTATCACTTTTACTGGCAGGTGTCATGATGCTTTCGATGGTCGCGTGCGGTGCGCAGGGCGGCGGAAGCGGGGCAGACCCGGCGGCAGGCGGCACCGGAACTTATGAAAAATACGAAGTGGCAAAGGTAAAGCTGCCGGAAATCCCGGAAAAGCCATCCTATGCGGATGTCGAAAACGCTTTGGCTGCGCTTGACTATAACAAGCTGGGCGAAGCCAAATATACCGCAGAATCCAACAAGATCATGGACGACTATGCGAAAAAACAGTCGGCTTACGAAGAGGCGATGGTTGCACTACGGGGCGACGGGGTCGATCCTCAGTTTGGCGGACCGATGTACGGCTTTACGCAAAATACCGCAAACACCATATTCGGCGAAATGGCGGACAAAAATGTAGCCTACTCGCCGGCCAATCTTTATATGGCACTTTGTATGCTCTGCGAAGTAACTGACGGCGAGAGCCGCGCGCAGATTATGAATCTTCTCGGGCTCAATAATATTGAGGAGGTGCGTGCTTCGGCAGGCCAGCTTTGGCGCAATCTCTACCTCAGTGAGGAGGGCAGCAAAACACTTCTCGCAAACTCGATGTGGCTGAATGAAAACATCAACTTTAAGGAAGAGACGATTAAAAAGCTCGCAGAAAATTACTATGCTTCCGGATTCTCCGTGCCAATGGGCGAAAAGGAGACCGATGAAGCGCTTAGAGCCTGGATAAACGAGAATACCGGAGGTCTCTTAAAGGATGCGGCGGGCAGCCTCGAAACAGACCCAATGACCGTGCTTGCACTGGTTTCGACAATTTACTTTAAAGACGGCTGGTGCCACAGATTTGAGCCTTCATTAAACACGACCGGCGATTTCACCTCTGCGGACGGCAAAAAGGCGCAGACTGAGTTTATGCACTACACCGAGAACCACGGCAGATATTTCCACTCAAACGAAGGCTACACAATTGCGGAGCTACCGATGGAGAGCGGCCTTTCCATGAGATTTTTCCTGCCGGACGAGGACAAAACTCTCGCCGCATTTCAGGATAAAAACTATGTAATCGGATCACTGCTTTCATATGATGCTGGCATTGCCATAAAGGCAGGAAAGATAAAATGGTCGGTTCCAAAGTTCGATGTGCAGTCCGACATAGATATGAAGGGGCTGCTTTATCAGATGAATATTAGAGATATATTTGATAAAGAAAGCGCTAATTTCTCACCGATTGCTGAGCTAGACGAACAGCTTGTTGTAACTGACATCAAGCATGCGGGCAGGGTAAAGATTGATGAAGAGGGCTGCGAAGCCGCAGCGTTTACTTCCATCATGGTAGGGGTTACCTCCATGATGCCTCAGGACCTTCCTGTAATCGAAATGAACCTAGACAGACCGTTCGCGTTCATGATTACCGGGACAGACGGTATGCCATTGTTTACGGGAATGGTAAATCAAATCTGACAAGCCTGATTCAGCCTTATTAGAGATAAATTAGACATAAAATCCATTCTATAGTTGAATGGATTTTATTTAATTGCTATAATAATACACAGAAAGTATAGGTGATTTCTCTCGTTAAAACGGAGGCTTTATTATGGCAAGGAGCAAAAGCAAGGGTAAAAGCAAAGAAGCTGCTGTAAGGGATGCTTTAAGGCATTCCGAGCTTCGCGTCGATTTGCTGAAATATTTTACTGAGCACGATGAAGACCCTGTTAATCTTTTAAAGCAATTTGCGGGGAGGCTTCGCGTGCTTTTAAATTGTGACCAGGTCATATACAGGGATCTTGAGAGTAGCCGAATAGTTGAAAACTCACCCGAGATAGGTGAGGACTGGCGTGTGCCGGAGGAATATTGCTCCAAATGCGAGCATGCCGATGTTAAAAACAAAATATATTCCGACGGTGTAATCGAAATGCAGGACTGCAGGGAAGGCTACAAGGGCGTGCATGTTCATTGCGAGTGCCCTGTAAAATCTGCGCTCTCGCGTGTCGTTTATTGTGATGGGAGACCTGCGGGCGGAATCGCTATTCATTATCTCAAAGAAAAGCATGAGTTCACGGATTACGAGAGGTCAACGCTCGAAGAATTCTCGCGCCTGATGTCGCTTTCTCTTTCCAGATATGAGGCAAAGCGTCGCAACTCCGAGCTTGAAGCTGCAGAATCTAAAAAGATGAAGACCATCATCAGCAAGCTTTCGGACAACGCAGACTATGTTTATCTGATAACATTCAGTAAAAAGAAGGAGTTCCGCATCAAGTTTAACCGAAATGCTTACAGCAGCAAATACATCAAGGATGCAAGGAGCTTCGAGGAGGCGGTTGACTGCCTGGCAAACAATGTTGTTTTCGAGTTTGACAGAAAACTGTTTCGCCAGATGAACGACCTCGAATACATGAAAAGCAGGCTCCAAAAGGAGGACAGCTTTTCCTACGAGTACCGAGAAATAGTCGACGGCCTTCCGGAGTGGCACACGGTTACTGTCGCCAAGCTGGGCAGAAACGAAGCCATACTGACCTACAGCAACACCAATCAGGAGACTCTCCACAGAATCTCAAGTGCCACCATCATGGCCGACTTCTTTGGAATTTACGACATCGACCTCGAAGCAAACATCCTCACGCCGATGCGAAAGGCACCGTACTACAGTCAGGAGAAGCATCTGCACAGTGGCCCATTTGACAAGCTTATGCTTGAGGTCGCAAAAACATATGACCCCGACACAGCTGAAAGATGGCGCCAATTCACCACTGCCGACAACTTACGCAAGATGCTGGCCAGTGAGGACAAGGTGAAGTTTATCTACTACTCAGAGATTATGGGTGGCCACTGGATACAGGCCACATTCTTCGTGGCTGAGAGAAGAGCCGATGTGCCGACGAGCATCATACTGGCGTTTTCCGGCGTTGACAAGGAAGAAGAGACGAGGCTCCAGCGCGATTACGTTATCTCAATTATGAGCGATTCAATGGCGGGGCTTTACTATGCAAACCTCAGAAAGGATACGCTTGTTACATTCAGAAAGCTCGGCTGTTTCGGCTCCGACAAGCGAAACGAAACCGTTTCGTTTACCGAGTCCTTTGACAAGTGGGTGGAGAATGATATTTACGAGCCTTATCGCAGCGTTGTGCGCGATGTAATGTCGAGGGCTTATATAGATAAAAGATTAAAGAAAAACAGTATGCTGACGGTCAGGTTCAGAGTAAACGCTACGCCTGAGCACAGATATCATGAGATGCGCATTTCGAGACCCGAAGCGGTAAAAAATGCCGACAGCATAGTTCTGAGCATAATAGACTGCCATGAAGAAATCATGAGCAGAAAGGAGCATAGAGCTGAAATCCAGCAGAACTTAAAGCTGATTGACGTTCTGGCATCCGAGTATTCTTCGGTTTATTACATTGATCTTGAAAATGACAGCATTATCTCCTACACCGACAGGGACAGCACCGAAAAGGACTTTGGAGAGCGGCTGCCTCGCGGGATGGCATATACCGAGGCGGTTGAAAGCTATACCAGCAGGATAGTGTTCCCGGCGGACAGGGAAGCGTTTGCGGCTGCAGCGGGCATCGAAAATATAAAAAAGCAGCTTAGCAGCAGAAAGAGTTTTACAAAGGCCTATCGTGCGGTTTCGCGCGGAATCCCTAAATATCGCGAGATGACATTTGTAAAGCTTAATGATGTAAACGAGGAGCCTACGGAGGTTGTACTCGGCTTTGTAAATCAAGACAAAGAAATACTTGCTCGCTTCGTAGGAAAAGAGCTGTACAACGATTACAATGCGATTTACCTTGCCGATTTAACGGAAGACTATATCATCGCCATAAAGAGCGCAACGTTATACAACGAGGAAACAAAGAGCAAATATGCTAACAGCTATAGCCACCAATTCCGCAGATGGGCAAACTTTGTTGATCCGGAGTACAGGGAATTCTGGATGAACTTCAGCGACGTGAACTGGGTTCGCAGGCACATGGCAAAGGACAAACAAAAGGAATATGTTTACCATGTCACTGCCTTTGAAAGATGGTTCAGTGCATCGTACCGCGTACTCGAGAGAGATGAAGACGGTCTGGCGACCAAAATGATAATCACTCAGCACCAGCTTGACACAGATCGCGCAGAAAAGCTCGAGCTGACCAGCAAAATTGCGGAGCAGAACAGAGAACTCGAAATGCAACAGGCGGCGCTTGAAAAGGCGCTGGGCATGGCAGAGGCCGCAAACCGTTCAAAAACGTCCTTCCTGAACAACATGTCGCATGACATACGTACGCCTATGAATGCGATTATAGGTTATGCGGGGCTTGCTGAAAAGCATGCTGAAGAGCCGGATCTGGTAGAATATTATCTGCGTAGAATCAATCAGTCATCAAATTATCTTTTGTCGTTGATAAACAATATTCTCGACATGAGCCGCATTGAATCGGGGCATGTGGAGCTTTCACTGAAGCCGGATTCAATCCATGATATGCTCAGATCCGTCTGCAATATCGTAAACTTTGACATAAAGAAAAAGAACCTCAAGTTAATTACGGATATTTCGGGGGTCGGGGACGATATTGTGCTCGTTGACAGACTGCGCATGAATCAGGTGCTTTTGAATGTCATGTCAAATGCCATCAAATATACGCCGGAATATGGCAAAATTAATCTCTATGGTGGAATAATCGATGAACATGAAGACACCATCGTTTATGAGATTCGCATAAGGGACAACGGCATGGGTATGAGCAAGGAGTTCCTGGAGACAATCTACGAGCCTTTCACGAGAGTGAAATCATCAACGGTTTCGGGTATTCAGGGAACAGGACTTGGCATGGCAATTACAAAGAGCATAATGGACCTGTTCGGCGGAGCTATCGAAATAGAAAGTACTGAAGGCGAAGGTACCGAAGTAACTCTTCGTTTTGAATTAAAGCGCACCGAAGACGTTCAAAAAGAGGAAAAGAGCATAAGCTACCACTTCGAAGGCAAAAAGATTCTGTTTGTCGAAGACAATGAAATGAATCGCGAAATTGCAGTTGAAATTCTCGAGGAGGATGGCTTTATTGTCGACTGCGCGGAAAACGGCGCGGAGGCTGTTGAAAAGGTTAAAAACGCATCCGAGGGAGACTACGATCTGATCATTATGGATATTCAGATGCCGGTCATGAACGGATATGAAGCAACCAGAGAAATCAGAAAGCTCAGTAATTCAATGCTTGCCAACATTCCGATAATAGCGATGACCGCTGATGCGTTTGAAGAGGACAGGGTGCTTGCTTTTGAGGCCGGAATGAACGAGCACATAGCAAAGCCTATAGATATAACCAAAATGAGAGAAAGCATAGCAAAAGTGATTGGCTGATTGAAGGTGAAAATGATGGGATTTTTGATAGGAGCCACTGCAGCGGAGCTGGCATATGTAAAATGGATGTATCTGGCAGGATTTGTACTGTGCGAGGTCATGCTTACGCTTATGGCGGTAATGATATATATTAACAAGACGATGAGTAATGACGAGCGAGTGCTTCGCAGCGTCGTGGTGCTGACGATTCTGTATGTGGCAATGAACGGAACCATCGGCTATCTGGACTATTTCTGCCCGGAGGTTAATTATTACATCGTCTATGCATTATACTGGCTGTTTGCGGCAATAAAATTATCGCTCGCATTCCGACTGGCTTTTTACTTCAAGATACACATAGGGCTGGTCGACAGGGCGTTTCAGCTGCTTTTCAAAGCGATAGGATGGATATCGAAATTGGCACTGCTGCTTTGCGCAACCCAGGTTAACGGCAATTTGTTCATCTCCAAGGTGAATGGCAGACTTGTTTACGGCCCGGGAGATTATTGCATAAAGCTGATTGCGTATAGCCTTTTGATATATCTCGCTTTCAGGACGATTTATCTGCTTTCAAAGCCTTCTTATTACTCACGCCGTGACGAAATGGCGGTAGTTCTCAGGTGCTTTGCAATAGCTGCTCCGTTTTTGGTTGCGCAGTTCTTTTGGCAGCAGATTCCGGCTGCGCATATCGGAATAACCCTGGCATGTCTGTTGGTTTATGTTTCTGCCCTCCGCGGGCTGATTTCCAAAGATCCGCTGACTGATCTCGAAAACAGCAAGCAACTCTACATTGAAATGGACCGCCTGATGCGCAATTCGGACCGCTGGAGCGTAATCGTCATAGACATAGACCACTTTGCATCAATAAACGAGGAGCACGGCTATGATGAAGGCGACATGGCACTGATTATCACTACCGGAATATTGAAAAATGCTTGCGAGAGCCTCGAAGCAAATGTATATCGGTACGGAGGCAACTCCTTTGTCATAACCTGCAATCACAAGGTGGTGCACACCGAATCTGCCGAGATTTCACGTATATGCAGCTATATCAAGCACGGAATAAAGGAGTATAACGAATTTGCAGGCAGAGGCTACAACATAAATGTGAGCATCGGCTTTTCGACCCATACAAAGGAGGATACCATTCCTTCAATGCTCGGCCGTGCACAGGACATGCTTCGCAACGAGAAATACAGTAAATACGACTATCTCAACGTAGAGGAAATAGATTTTGAGGACGACGATTACTAATACGCCGATTACATTAGAGATAAAATAGATAAAAATTAGAGGAAAGGATGTTGAAAAATGGGCACAGAATCTCTCATAACGGATTTTTTCAACAAATATACGTCAAAAGAGGAAACTCTGAGTAAGCTGCCGCTTTCGATGACAATTGATGAAATATGGGCAGATGAACTGAACTATCGCAAAGAGCGCGCAAATGTGCTGCCGTTGACCGACGCATCGGGGGAGAACTACTGGTTTGTGCAGAATTCACGCATAATCAAGGCCGGCGACAAGCTCGCCGAACTGGCAAGAAACGAAGCAGCAAGCTCGATAATTGCGGACAGCGACAGAATTGATCCTTCGACACTGGTCGACGAGGCTTACTACTCCAGCGCAACGGAAGGCGCGGCAGTAAAGCTTGAACGGGCCAGAAGCTTTCTTGCGAGTGGAATAGGGTATAAAACCCGCGATGAGCAGATGCTTAAAGGAACCTACAATGCTCTGAAATACACGGCAGAGCACCTGCGCGATGCCATAGATTCGGATATGATGTTTGAGCTGGCAAGACTGCTTAATCAGTACGCAAACGGCGGAGGCTACAGGACGCTGGAAATGAATATCAGGAACGCAAGCGGGGATGTTGTTTTTGCGGCGCCTTCCCCTGCGAGCATAAAGCCGATGATGGACAATCTTTTTAAGTATATAGCAGACCCACGAATTCATCCAATCATAAAGTCGGCAATCGCCCACATGTATTTTGTGGCAGTCCAGCCTTTCGCGGACGGAAACGGCAGACTTGGCAGGCTGCTCAGCTACCTGATTCTGATGGATGCCGGTTACGACTTTTTCGGTCGTGTGGCGTTCTCGTCCTTGCTGCTAAAGGAAAAGAGCCGCTACTACAAAGCAATCCGCACATCGATAAGCCCGGAAAACGGCGGCGATTTCACCTATTTCGCAGAGTACTATATAGGCATGCTGGCGCGTTCGCTCGACGGCGTTTCCGAAAAGCTGCAGCACATGTCCAGACTCGAGGCAATTTCGGCAATTCTCGACCCGATGGAGGACAGGCGTGCGATAAACGGCGCAAAGTGGATGATTGAAGAGAGCATAACCACCATCACGACGGAGCAGTGGCGCAGCCATTTCGGCATTTCCTTCGAGACGGCAAGGCAGGATCTGCATAAGCTGGAGGGTATAGGATTTGTAAACAAAAACATTATTGGAAGGAAGCATTTTTACGAAGTTTGGTAAGTGTGAAGGTAATATTATAAAATGGACTTAAAAAAATTTAGCGATAGGATATATTATCTTGAAAGTGAGGAGAAAAGCGATTCGCCGGTTCTCGGTTATGTACGCGGTGAAGTGTTTTCGCTGATGGTCGACGCAGGCACAGGCAAGGCACATGTGGAAAGATTTATGTCTGCTCTTGAGGACAACGGCCTGACGGAGCCGGTATTTTCGGTTGTGACTCATCATCACTGGGATCACAGCTTTGGAATGGCTTCGCTCGAAGCCATCACTATCGGCTGCAAGGATTGCGCAAAGAAACTGAAGGCGCTTGAGGAGATAGAGTGGTCTGAAGAGGGTCTTGCTTACGCAATAGGAGCGGGACTGGTGCCTGCATTTTGTGAGAAGCATATACGCATGGCTTATCCGAACCTTGCGGATATTGAAGTCTTTGCACCGGACATGGTCTTTGAGGGAGAGATGGTTGTGGACCTCGGCGGCTGCACGGCCGTAATCAGACAGATTCCGAGCCCTCATGGCAGGGATTGCATAGTAGTGTATGTGCCGGAGGAAAAGCTGCTCTTTACGGGTGACGGACTCTCCGCGGGCCTCGTCGGGAATGATTGGATTGACGATTCCGAGGAGGTGGTGAAGCTTCAAAAGCTTCTCAGAAATTTGGATTTTGAAACATGCATCACAGGGCATGGCGAGCCGATGACGAAGTTTGAAGTGCTTGCTGATTTGGCGGAAAGGATAAATTAATGGTCTCAGAACTGTTTAACAGTCTCGCGCAGATAGACCCAAAGCTGGCAATTTTCATCGTGTCGATGATACCCATGGTCGAGCTGCGAGGCGGCGTAATCCTGGGCATAGCCCTGGGGATGAATTGGCTCGAGGTCTTTCTGATATGCATGGCGGGAAATCTCGTGCCGATACCGGTGATAATTATCCTGGGACGGTACGTAATTGAAAGGCTTGGCAGTACGAAATCAGTTGGCCCTATAGTTGAGAGATACAAAGCAAAAACTCTTTCAAAGTCCGGAGTCATTGATAAATATGGCCCCTGGGGTCTTGTGCTTTTTGTAGGAATACCGATTCCGGGAACGGGTGTATGGACAGGGTCCGTGCTGGCACTTCTCATGGATCTTCGAATGAAGAAAGCCATACCGGCAATGATTCTGGGGATGATAGTCGCAGGCATTATTATGACGCTCGGCAGCCTCGGAGTGGTGGGAATTATCAGGTAGAAAAAGGAGGTTAATATGCAGTATCGCAAGGACAAATACGGCGCGGAACTTTCACTTTTGGGCTTCGGCTGCATGCGCTTTACAAAAAAAGGCAGCAGCATTGACATTGAAAAAGCCGAGCGTGAAATAATGACCGCATATAATGCCGGAGTGAATTATTATGATACAGCATATGTGTACGGTGGCAGCGAGGCGGCTGTGGGTGAAATTTTTGAAAGAAACGGCATCAGGGAGAAGATTAAAATTGCAACAAAGCTTCCGCAATACCTTGTGGGAAGCCGCAGTGCATTGGACAAATACTTTAACGAGCAGCTTTTACGGCTGCGCACGGATTATATCGACTACTATCTGATGCATCATCTCACGGATATTGCAATGTGGGAAAAGCTAAAGAAAGTGGGCGTTTTGGAATGGATTGCCGAAAAAAAGAAAAGCGGTGCGATTAGAAATATCGGATTTTCCTATCACGGTAATACCGAAGGTTTTTTGAAAATATTGGCGGACTACGATTGGGATATTTGTCAGATTCAATACAATTACTATGACGAATATGCACAGGCCGGGACCGCAGGTCTTTTGGCCGCAGCCGAAAAGGGTGTGCCTGTGGTCATAATGGAGCCACTGCGTGGCGGAAAGCTGGTTAACCTGCTCCCAAAGTCAGCACTTGATGTGATGGCAGAAAGCGGCAGAGGCTGGTCTCCTGCAGAGTGGAGCTTCCGCTGGCTCTATAACAGGCCGGAGGTCACTGTTGTCTTGTCCGGTATGAACTCGGTTGAGATGGTTAATGAGAATTGCGCAGTTGCTTCGAGCTCTGCGGAGATAGTTTTTACCGAGAGTGATTTTGAAGTTTTGCGCATGGTGACGCAGCGGATTCGTGAATCCGAAAAGGTGGGCTGCACAGGCTGTGCCTACTGTATGCCTTGCCCGAGGGGTGTAGATATTCCGGGGACTTTTCGCTGCTACAACACAATGTTCATTGAGGGAAAGCGTCAGGGAAGATTTGAATATGCGCAGACGGTGGGGCTTACAAAGGAACCTGCTTTTGCGTCTTTGTGCATAGGCTGTGGAAAGTGCGAAACACACTGCCCGCAGGAGATTTCTATTCGCGAAAAGCTAAAGGAGGCGGATAGAGCACTGAGGCCGATTCATTACAAAATAGGTATCGGCGTGGCCAGGAAATTTATGTTCCGCGGTTCAAAATAGCTTGCAAAAAAGGACGCGAAAAAGAGCTGCGAAATTGACAATAAGCTCGTTGAGTTGTAAAATAATTCTAACAATTATTTATTATTTTTTCTAAGCGGTGCGGATTCGCATCACAGTAATTGGAGGTAAAAATGGACAAAACTATCTACAAAGCGTGTTTGGAAGTAATGCGCGCAGAGCTCGTCCGCGCACTTGGGTGTACGGAGCCTGGCGCGGTTGCATTTGCAGCAGGTCAGGCGGCATCTCTCTTAGGTGAATTCCCGGATCATTTGGATGTATGGTGCAGCGGTAACATCGTCAAGAATGTAAAGGGTGTCATCGTACCAAATTCAGGCGGTATGCGCGGAATTGACGCAGCCGCAGTGCTCGGCGCACTATGCGCAAGGGCCGACAAGGAACTTGAAATTTTAACTGCCGCAACGCCGGCAGACATCGAAAAGGCAAAACAGCTCCTGCCTACAGATTATTGTAAGTGTATGCTCGAAGAAGGCGAGGGCAATCTCTATATCAGAGTTGTTGCTACAAAGGGCAAAGACTCAAGTGAGGTAATCCTTAGGGACGGCCACACAAACATTACTTATATGCGCCAGGGAGACAAGGTTTTGGTTGACAAATCCACTTCCGAGGAAAAAGATCCGATTACGGAGTATAAAAAACTTTTATCTATCAAGAATATTATTGATTTTGCAAACAACGTAGAAATTGCAGATGTTAAAGATATGCTCGACGTTGCCATCAAGGAAAACTGCGCAATTGCGGAGGAAGGTCTAAAGAATGATTACGGTGCATCAGTCGGCAAAACTATTTTGGAAAGCTATGGGGATGATGTCAGAACCCGTGCAAGAGCAAAGGCTGCCGCAGGCTCCGATGCTCGTATGGCAGGCAGCTCAATGCCTGTAGTCATCAACTCCGGCTCGGGTAACCAGGGTATCACTGTTACCGTACCTGTTGTCGAGTTCGCGAAAGAACTTCATTTAACCGATGAAGAGTTGTACCGCGCGCTTTGTGTAAGCAATCTTGTGGGCGTTGCTATTAAGCGCCACATCGGAAAGCTCTCCGCATTCTGCGGTGCGATTTCCGCATCTACAGCTGTTGGCGCGGCAATCACCTATATGCGCGGCGGTTCATACGAAGAAATATGCTACACCATCACCAATACCCTCGCAAATGTCGGCGGCGTTGTATGTGACGGCGCGAAGGCAAGCTGCGCTGCAAAGATTGCGGCAGGTCTCGAAGCGGCTATGCTCGCAGACCGCATGGCAGCAAAGAAGCGCCACTTTGAAGCAGGCGAGGGCCTCGTAGAGGAAGATATCGAAAAGACCATTGCAAACATCGGCGCTATGGGCCGTGTAGGTATGGCAAGCACAGATGTAGAGATTCTCCACCTGATGCTCGGCGATGTAGACCCGCTGGCTCAGTAGGAAATGTAGAAAAAACTGTTGGTTGCCTCCAAACGCAAATTTGGTGTTTGGAGGCAACCGAATTTAGGAAGGAAAGCGCGATTTGCTCACAGAGAACGCCAAATTTACCAATATTATCCTAAAAGCACAGCAAAAAGTTGCCAAATTAGCTAAAATATAGCAAAAGCTTGTGAAAATAAGCATGAAAAAATCAAAAACGGGAGACTCCAAATGCAAAAATTGCGTTTGGAGTCACCCGTTGTGTTAAAACGAGAGTTTTGTCGTGTCCAGGGCGTCATATTTTTCGAGGAAGCCCTTCATTATTTTTGAGATTATCTTTGTGCCGCCCACAGAGTTTGATTCGATGTTAAGCGGCATAATCGGGTCGTGGAGCGATTTTCTCAGCAGGCACCAGCCATCGCCGTGCTCCTTGTTAAAGCTGATGCGTACGCCTTCGTAGTTTGGCTCTACAAGTGAGAGGGCAGGTGTGTTGCCGGTGGTGCAATCTGCGTGTGCAGCATCACTTGGCACTGAATTTGCGCTGCCTTGCGCGAAGGATTCGACAAATGCCGCAAGCTCTGTAAGCACCTTGTCGCCGGTCGCGGCAAAGTCTTCGCCCGAAATCGGGAGGCGGACTTCTATGGCTTCGGCAGGCTCTTTAAGATCCTCGATAAGAGTTGAAATGCCTTTGCCCTCCTTGTGGAGGAGAGCGGTGCGGATGACGATTTTCGTCGCAAGATAAGCGCCGTCGTCGAGGAAGAAATTCTCCTTGTAGGCTGCGTGGCCGGAGGTTTCTATTGCGAGCTGGCAGTCTGTGCCCGCTGCGTTAAGCTCGATGGCCTTGTTGATTACGTTCTTGTAGCCACGCTTGTAGCGGAGATGCTTGAGCCCGAGCGTGTCTTCCAGGAATAACGGAAGGAAATCGCTCGTGATACTGTCGGTTACGACTGTGGTGCCGGGGTGGTCACCAGCGATAAGCGCGGCAGCCATTGCTACAATGCCGTTTCTTGCGATTTCACGACCATTTTCGTCAACGGCGGAGGAACGGTCGACATCTGTGTCAAAGATGATACCGAGGTCGGCTTTTGCGCTTAAGACAGCACTGCGTATTGCTTCCATTGCTTTTTTGTCTTCGGGATTTGGCGCATGATTTGGGAAATGGCCGTCCGGGTCGAGATAGAGGCTTCCCGATATGTCTGCGCCGAGAGGGCGGAGAACGTTTTCGGCATAGAAGCCACCCGCTCCGTTTCCGGCATCGACCACTATGTGAAGACCTTTAAGCGGCATGGTGCCGGATTTGCAGCCGTCGATAATCAGGCTTTGAAGGTGCGATGCATAGGTTGTCATCAGATCGCAGGGAGTAGGAGAGGCAGGAGTGGTCGAATCCGCATTTTCTGAAAATCCGTGGTGAGCGGAGAGAAAAGCATCTGTGTCTGCTTCGTCCTTTGCATACTCGATAATTTTAGCAATGTCAGGCTTGTCCAGTCCGCCGTTTTCCGTAAAGTACTTAAATCCGTTGCGGTTCCATGGCAGGTGACTTGCGGTAATCATGATGCTGCCGTCACAGCTGTATTCAGTAAAGCGGGTTGCCATGAACATGGCAGGCGTGGAGGCCTGCCCGCACGCAAGCGTGCGGGCGCCGTGCTCGCAGAGCACGGCAGCGGCTGCCGCCGCCAGGGCCTCCCCCGACAGCCGGGGATCCCGGCCAATCGCCACGCTTATTTCATCCGTGTTTTTCCCCGTGGTTTCCAAAAGGAATCTCAAATATCCTTTCGTTAAAAGCCTTGCTTCCTTTTCGGTTAAATTGGGTTCCTCGCCCTCAATCCCTTTGAGTGCAATGCCTCTGATATCGCTGCCGTTTTGCAGCTTTTTTAATTCTATCATTTATATATAATATCCTTTCTATCCGGCAGGGCCGGGCAAGTATTAAACAAATCACACATCCCTCATTATAAATTATTTTCCCTCCCGCCGCAATCCAATTTCATTTCCACAATGTATTCCCCGCCGCAATCCAATTTTCACTCCAAAAAATATTTTTAAAAACTTTTACTCAGAGTTGCACTTTTGTTGCGTGGGGCATAGTATCATTACGACATAATAGCGAAACACGTTGAAAATAAAGCGATTGCGGTCTTGCACTATTGTTGCGGAACTCAAAAAATCGCTCAAAAAAAATTAAAAACATATTTAAGTATATGATTTGTTGAAGGAAGGAGACGCGTGATGAGAACTATTGAAAGAAAGGCAGTCAGCATATTGTTAGCGCTGACAATGATTCTGACCTTCATCCCTACCGTAGGAATTACCGCTTACGGTACAGTGGATGAACCACAGGAAACAATTTACGACATCAACAATGATACGGAAAGCCTTGTAGGCAACCCACAGGACGGCCCACAGGACAATCCGCAGGATGACCCACAGGACATTCCGCAGGACGACCCACAGGACGAACCGGCTGCACCTCCGATGATGAGGATGCTCCTCGGAAGCCCGGCTTCTGCTCCTGCAGGACAGGCAGAGGCTCCGACCTTTACTCCTGCAGCAGGAACTTACACCGAAGCTCAGAGCGTAACAATTAACTGTGCAACAGAAAATGTCAGCATCTATTATACAACTGACGATACTGAGCCTACAGTAGAGAGCAATTGGTACACCGAAGCAATCACATTAACAGAGTCGGTAACAATCAAGGCTATCGCAATCGCAGCAGGTGCTCCTGCAAGTGATATTGCGACCGCAGCATATGTTCTCAATCTCCCTACTCCGGTTACAATCGGAAACGGAGGATATCCATATGGCAGCAACATGTCAAGCAGCCAGGTTACATTAAAGGTAGTTACAGCCGGCGGCATAGCGGAAAGCTATCAGTGGCAAAAAGCTGCAGCAAGTGAGACTGAGCCTGCAGCAAGCTCATTCTCCGACATCTCCGGTGCAACAGGCGCAAGCATCACCTTCGCACCTGAAGACGGCGCTTGGTACCGCGTAGTATTAAACGGCAGTGTGGTGAGCAAGGCTGTTCAGCTGATTAGACCAAACGATTCATCAGATAAATACGGACGTAAGTGGACCAGACCTTACAGCGGCGACCCTTGGTACATCAGCAACGGCACAATGGATTATACCATGGCAGGGAACGCATTCGACGTAACCGGATACTTCCACAACAGCAACGGAAGCTTCATGCTCCAGACATCCTATGGCAGTAGCGGCTGGAGAATGACTTCCTCCACAGAGGTTAACGGCGGCGGCAAATCCAGCAAGAACGGCGACGCACCTTCTCTTGATGATATGCTTTTCGCATTCTCCGATGAAGACGATTATGCACTTTATATAAAGGCAGACCTCGCAGAAGGTCATAGAGCATTCTCATTTGGCTGTGACACACAGCTCGGAAACTATCAGACAAGCGGCAGCTACTCAGACGCTGCAGCACTCATCGCAAAGCAGAACGATGACAAATCACTCAATTTCGTAGCTATGATCGGAGCAGCATCAGAGGATGCTGCAGTAGAAACAGACCCAGCATTCGTAATCAAGCCTCTTGCCGGTGCACCATCATTCTGGCTCGGCGGATACAGCGACCGTACAGACTTCGCCTTCAATAGCGCAAGAACGACAGGCCCTGTTTATGCAAATTATCTCGGTTCCGCAACAGGAACAGTAAAGTGCGAAGGCATGGATTCAGGTATGACAATGTCATGGATGAATCTTCCTTCCGGCGGCGAAGTAAATTTCCTCTTCTCCGTAGGTGATGTAGCAGCAACAGGCGCAGTAAACGCAGGTATTGACTACCATACAGAAAGAATTAACGGACTTGAAAACAATACAGATTACAGAATTACCATATTAAACGAAGACGGCTCTGATGGCGAAGCTTACCAGATCAGAAGCTCCGCAAGAGGCGAAGCAAGCCTCACCGGTCACTCGAACGACACTCCTTCAAAGGATTACGACTTCACAGGCAAAACTATCAGAATCGAAAAGATGAACAGCGAAGATGCTCCTCGTGAGGTAGCTGTAGCAACCCGCCCGGATGCAGAAGAGCTGGCAACTATAACAGGAACCGCAGACAGACCTATCAGTATCAGAGATAATGAAGTTTCTGTAGGCGCAAATACAATCGCAATCAACCTCAATCCATCCGACAGACAGAAGATGGGACAGGAATACTGCCTCGTCGATGAAGATGGAAACGAAGTAACTTACACTTCATCCCCTGCAAAGGGAGCAAACGGCTGGACTATGCCGGGCAGAGACGGCAGAATCGTATTCAGCGGTCTTGAGCCTAACACAAACTACACAATAAAGGCTCGCGTTCTCGCAACAGCAACAGCACCGGCATCGGTACCTGTAACAGTAGACATAATGACAGCGACAACAGCAGTAATAACAGTACCAAGAAGCAATGAGGCGACAGCACCTTCGGACGGACTCCCTCATTCCTTCCCAATTGAAGTAACAGGAGGTAATAACCCACAGGTAACATATAGCACAAGCCTTGTAACCGAATATTCAGATGAAGTACCAAGCTTCACAGCAGGCGGCAGCTACACTGTTTACTACCGCATAACTCAGGATGACAGCGACCCGGTTTACGGCAGCTACACTGTTAAAATCGATCCAAAGCTTACATTTAACGCAAACGGCGGCAGCGTAGAGCTCTCCGGCATCGGCGGAAATGTAACGGAAGCAGGACTCGGCGCAGTAACAGTAGCTTACGGTGAAAAACCTGACTCTCTCACAGCAGTAGCGGAAAAGGCAGCAGCTCCAAGCTTCTTCGCAGGCTGGTACAGCGATGCAAGCCTCAGAAACCTCTTCTGGTTCGAGGAAGACTTCGCAAATGCACCACAGATTCTTTCGGATATGACTCTCTACGCTCGCTGGGCTCAGAGCTACAGTACAGTTAACGCAGAAGTGCCGAGCGATGTAACAAAGCTTCGCCTTGAAAAGGGCGGCGTTCCGGTTCCGTCCGGCAGCTGGGTTGACGTTAGCGGCGGCGAGTTCACTATCGAAAACGTACCTGATGATGAATACAACCTCGTAATCAAGAGAAATAACGAGGGAAGAGAACAAACCGTTACAGCAAGAGTAAGAGTAGAAAACAATACAATTACATTTATTGACGGCGACCTTTTATTCCCTAACCACAATATCGATTCAAGAGTAACAATCGGAAGCGGTGCACCTTCAGTAGTTGTAAGCGGTCTTGAAAGAGAAACTCTTGCAACAAATGCAGGTGGAGATGCAGTTCACTGGGACTTCACCGGTGGCGAGAGAAATCCTTACGCAGTACTCGAACTCAAGTTCAGCAGCAGCGAAGACATTACGGCTATCACTCAGGAAGACGCAGATAATCACCTCACAAGAGATGAGCAGGCTGTGCACACAGCACAGACAGCAATCGCAAGCGAGGCAGGAGTAGAAGCAACTGTAGAGTTCTTTGATATCTCAGTAATCAGAACCGACTACGAAGACGGCCAGGCACCTGAAGTATTCAATATTTCAGAACTCCAGCAGGCGATTGAAATCGCAATCCCTTATACCGCAGAGGAAGGCAAGGCTGTATCCGCAGTATACCGTTATCATAACGGTAGAGTGCAGGAGTTTGAAAGACTCAGCACACGCCCTGCAAGCTCAAATGACTACGAAGACGGTACATTCTTCGTAGGAAGCGGTGTAGTATATGTTTACACAAATCAGTTCTCGACCTACGCAATCGGCACAACCGAAGCACAGTCGCGCAGCAGAAACACTCACAAATATACAAATGTTGTAAAGGAAACCGCTAACGGATCCTATACAATCACTCCGAAGAATCCTACACACATGCAGGTTGTAACAATCACACCTAATCCGGATGAAGGATTCGCAGTAGCAAAGGTCATCGTAAAGGATGAAAAGGGTAACTTCGTAACCGTAACAGAAAACAGCAACGGCACATTCTCATTCAGACAGCCTGACGGCGCAGTTACAATTGAAATCGCTTTCGCAGAGGGAGACTTTGCAGCACTTATGACAGAGTTCGCAGATGCTGCATCCGATATGTGGTATCACGAAGCAGTACAGTGGGCTGTCGAAGAGGGCATCATGAACGGCCTAAGCAGCAACAAGTTCGGTCCGAATGATAACACGACTCGTGCTCAGGTAGCAACAATGCTCTACAGACTCGCAGGAAGCCCAGCAGCAAATAAAGAAAACAGCTTCGTAGATGTTAATTCAGATATGTGGTACACAGAGGCTATAAGCTGGGCGGCAGAGGTTGGCGTAATCCTCGGCTGGCAGCGCTACAGCGATGGCGCAGAGGTATTCGCACCTGAAGACAAGGTGACACGCGAACAGCTTGCAGCAATGATTTACAGATTTGCACAGCTTGGCGGTCAGGGATTTGAAGGCCTCTTGTCCTTTAACCTCGACTTCTCCGATGCAGACTCCGTAAGTGCTTGGGCAGACGAAGCAATGCACTGGACAACAGCAAACGGCATCGTAGAGGGCATCGGCGGCAACACTTTGGACCCACAGGGCAAAGCAACCCGCGCTCAGGTGGCAACAATGATGATGCGTTTCTGCACAGATGACAAATAGTACTTTCTTCAAAATCATATACTAAAAAAAGGCTAATCTGGGGACAGGCCCCCAATTAGCCTTTTTTCCTTGCAATTGTTTCTCTAAAGGAGTAAAATACATAGCATAATTCATAATTATACAAAAGAAGGAAAAAGGAAATAACAACTATGGCTAAAGTTATAATTCCAAAGAACTACAAGGCAAAGCTCACGCCTTATGACACACAGAGAGCTATCATGCTGATACACAGCATATTCGAAAAGGAACTCTGCAGCGAGCTTGATTTAAGCCGTGTTTCCGCGCCGCTCCTTGTGCGCACATCAACAGGTCTTAACGACAACCTTAACGGTTACGAAAGGCCTGTCGGCTTTGATATAAAGGAAACCGGCGAAGACTGCGAAGTCGTTCAGTCACTTGCAAAGTGGAAAAGACAGGCGCTCCGCGACTACGATTTCCACGTAGGCAAAGGCCTTTATACGGACATGAACGCAATTCGCCGCGATGAAGAGCTCGACAATATCCACTCGGTCTATGTCGACCAGTGGGACTGGGAAAAGGTTATCCGCGAGGCCGACCGCAACCTTAATTATTTAAAGAAAACCGTGCAAAAGATTGTAAATGCAATCTGCGACACTGAGAGCATACTCCGCGAAATCTATCCGGAGCTCCACGCACTCACTCCAAAGCAGCGTGCGGTAAAATACATAACTACCCAGGAGCTTGAAGACATGTATCCTGAGCTTTCACCGAAAGAGCGCGAGAACATGATTACCGAAAAGTACAAAACTGTCTGCCTCATGCAGATTGGCGGTAAGCTCAAAAGCGGCAAGCCTCACGACGGCCGTGCGCCTGACTACGACGACTGGGAGATGAACTGCGACATCCTCTTCTGGAACGAAATCCTCGGCAAGGCTCTCGAAATCTCCAGCATGGGCATCAGAGTTTCCCCTGAAAGCCTCGATAAGCAGCTAAAGCTTGCAGGCTGTGACGACCGCAGAAAGTTCCCGTTCCACAAGGCACTTCTCGCAGGTGAGCTGCCGTTTACAATCGGCGGCGGTATCGGCCAGAGCAGACTTTGCATGCTGCTTCTTGGCTGCGCGCACATCGGCGAGGTTCAGACATCCGTATGGGACGAAGAATCCGTAAAGACCTGCAGAGAAGCGGGCATCTTCATCCTCTAGCCTAAAAGGAATATAAAATTTAAATGACAGATTTGGAAATTAAACCGAATCTGTCATTTTTTATTGGCATTATATTTAGACTCTGTTATACTTTTACCGCTGAGATTAATTTGAGACAAAATGAAAGGATAGGCAAACATGAAGAATACCAAAAAACTCACGTTACTGCATTCCAACGACATGCACGGCGATTTCCTCACGGAAAACGTCGATTCCGCACTCGTAGGCGGCGTATCGCTGCTGTCAGGATATATCAATAAAGTCAGAAACGAAGAGGAAAACGTTATCTACGCCATCGCAGGCGACATGTTCAGAGGCTCGATTATCGACTCCGAATTCCAGGGCCTTTCGACCATTCAGATTATGAACATGCTCGCACCTGATGTAGTGACTCTCGGCAACCACGAGGTTGACTACGGCGTTGCGCACCTGCTCTTTATCGAAAAGTGCGCAGACTTCCCAATCGTAAACGCAAACCTTCACGTTCAGACAAACCATGCGAGACTTTTCGAGCCTTGCGTAGTACTCGAGCGCGACGGGATGAAGATTCTCTTCATCGGAATCCTCACAGAAGCAGTGCTTGCCCAGTGCAAGACTGACGGTCTCATTGGCACATTCGTCGACGTGGAGGACGCAGCAGAGGAGGTAGGCCGAATCTGTAACACTTACAATGCTACCGACATCGACTTTACGGTGCTTCTTACACATATCGGCTTTGAGGAAGACAAAAAGCTTGCAGAGCTTCTGGACCCAGCGTGGGGCGTTGATGTCATCATCGGCGGCCACTCGCACACCTTCCTCGAAGAGCCGGCTGTAGTAAACGGCATCCCTATCGTTCAGGCGGGCACCGGCACAGACCAGATTGGTCGTTTTGATATCGTGGTTGACACGGACAATAACTGCATCGACTCCTTCACATGGAAGCCTATTCCGATCAGTGCAGACACCTGCCCGAGAGACCCTTCAATCGAGGAGGTTATCTCGACCTACAAATCCCGCACAGATGCGAAGTACGGCCAGATTATCACGAAGTTTACGCGCGAGCTCACACATCCCGACAGATATCGCGAAACCGAGCTTGGCAATCTCTTCAGCGATGTTCTCAAAGAAGCTCTGGGCGTTGACATTTTCCTGCTCGGCTCCGGCAGCATCAGAAACGAAAAGCTCGGCCCTGTAGTTACAAAGGGTGACCTCTGCGAATGCTTCCCATATGACGATGCGGCGCACATGGTTTACGCTACGGGTGCGCAGATAAAGCATATGATAAAGCACATGCTGCGCGATGAGGTATTCGTTGGTGAGCACTGCGAATTCTACCAGCTTTCAAGGGGCCTTGAGGTTGAATATGATCAGAAATCACATTCATTTGTAAGATTCGATTTCGAAGGCGCACCAATCGACGAGGATAGAGTCTTCACGGTGGGCCTGCAGCACTTCCACTACCTCAACATAAAGGATTCATTTGATATCACGCTTGAAGAGCTCAAAAAGAACCACAACGACCGCGTGGTTTCGACTTCCTGCACGCAGGTTATCGAGGAATCGCTTCTCGTCGGCCAGCATCAGAACGCAAAGGGCGAGGGCAGACTTATACTGCACCTGGCATAACCATTTAAAAGCAAAAAGACTCCAAATGCAAAATCGCATTGGGAGTCTTTTTAATTCTACATATTAAAATCAAACATCGGATCCACGTACGAATCGCAGTTGTACATCAGGATGACCAGATCCGGATGGTATTCGGCCGCATATTCGAGGACGTTCTTTTCAAAAATACGCATGTCGATTGCGCGCACCTCGTGGATGCCCAGCGACAGGAAGCTGTAGACCGGCAGCCCAAAGCTGTCCTTTATTATCAGGACGCTGTTGTCGTTGTCGACCAGATTGTTCACAAACCTGAGCTCCTGGTAATCGCCGTGGTAAACCGCATATCTGTTCGTGGTTGGGTCCGGATTGTCGATGTACTGCATTTCGAGGACCACATCCTCGAATGCGCCGCGGGTTGTCACCTCGCTGATACCTTCAATCTTTGTAACCGTTATATCTGTTTCAAAGTTCGGACTGTAGAGCGTGAAATCATCGATTCCTCCGTAAATCCGTCCTACACGACGTCCCATCGAGCCGATGAAGCTCTTCGGATAAGTCGTTGTTTTGAAATTCTCCTCCGTATAGAGCCCATCAGGGATTTCAAAGCCGTAGTTTTCGTTCAGGTAATTCGCAATCAGCCCGGTTCCGAGGAATGCGCCCTTTATGCTCCAGTGGTGGTCGGTCTTAAAGAAGAGCTCCTTCATCGAAAGGCCGCTGCCGAAGAACTCGTCGCGTGTGTCGTAGCAGGCGATGTTTGCCGCGCGCATCGTTTCCACGAACCTGTCGGCATTCTCGTTGGCATAGTCGTGCACATACACAGGAAGCTCCCTGTCACCGCCAAACTTCGCAGGCTGCACCTTGAACGGAAGCTGCACGTAGAGAAAGTCCACACCTTCGTGGATCAGGCCGTTCACGAGCGGATAAGTCGCATTCGCCGCATCGTCGATGTAGCGCTCTTCCTGCACGGAGAAGGTTGTCTGCCCGTCGCGCGTTTTGTAGAGGGCGCCGTAGTTATAGTCGATGACGGCATGCTTTTGCATGACAAGCTGCGAAAGACCGTAAAGCTCCACATACTGCTGGCGGAGGAATGCTCCTTCGTTGACTGCCTGCTCCTCCGATTCAATTGCGCCTTTGAGGCGTTCTATCACCGGTGCACCTGTCGGAACCTTCAGGCGGTAGTTCAGGATAAAACCTTCGCCTAGATCGTGCGTTGTGGTGACCATTCCGATCATCATCGTGAAAATGACGATTATGAAGGCGATAGCCGTGATTTTTTCTTTTGTATGGGTTTTAAATATTTTTTTCATATCAATTTTGTTTTGGCCTGTCCCCAAATTGGAAAAAAGGCTAATTTAGGGACTGGCACCAAATTGGAAAAAAGGCTAATTTGGTGCCTGTCCCCAGATTAGAAGTTAAAGTAGATGAATGGGTTGTAGGCACCCTTTATGAGGTATGCCATTGTTACCAGTAGTCCGCCGATTAAAAGCAGCGCATACAGGGTGCATACGAGCGGATTGGATTCCTTCGTGCGGGTCTGTGTTGCGGCGCGGATTTTCTTTGCAACCGGTGCGCAGAACAGCAGGCCAAAGAAAAAGTAGACCGCATTTTCCCTGAGAAAGCCGATAAAGAATTTATCGAAAAATGCCACGTCGGAATTGCCGAACATGATGGATATATATGTCAGGGCATCGCCGATTGTCTCAGCTCTGAAGAATACCCAGCCCAGAATTACCATCAGCATGGTATAGACGTGAGCAATTGCATTTACTCTTTTATCGTTTATCTGCGATAGACGTTTTTCCCATCCTGTCAGCTTTTCTATCGAGATTAGAATAAAGTACATCAGGCCCCAGCAGATAAACGTCCAGTTCGCTCCGTGCCAAAGTCCTGTGAGGAACCAGACAACGAGCAGGTTGAACACAAGGCGACCCTTACTTGCTACGCGGCTGCCTCCGAGAGAGATGTACACATAGTCGCGGAACCAGCTGCCCAGCGAGATATGCCATCTGCGCCAGAATTCGCTGCAGGATTTTGAAATGTAAGGGTAGTTGAAGTTTTCAGGGAAGTGAAAGCCAAACATGCGGCCGAGGCCTATTGCCATATCCGAATATCCCGAAAAGTCATAGTAAATCTGGAGCGTGTAGGCGATTGCGCCCATCCACGCAAAGCTTACCGAGCAGTAGTCTGTGGTCGCCACCGCAAAAGCCTTGTCGGCGACTACCGCAAAGGCATTCGCAAGCAGTCCCTTTTTCGCAAGCCCCACCAGGAACCGGGATACGCCTATTGCAAAGTCGTCCCAGCTTTCGCGGCGGTTCATAATCTGATTACTTACAACTTCGTAGCGGATGATTGGGCCGGCGATGAGCTGCGGGAAGAACGAAATGTAGAGCCCGACGTTCAGAAGATTCCTCTGAACCTGTCCCTTTTCGCGGTAAACGTCGATGACATAGCTGATTGCCTGGAAGGTGAAAAAGCTGATGCCGATCGGAAGCGCAATTTCAGGCACAGTAAAATCCGAATGCAGCAGGGCATTCAGATTTTCGAGCGTGAACATCAGATATTTAAATATAAAGATTATTCCTAAATTGAACACCAAAGAAAGGCTGATAACAGCCTTTGCTTTTTTTCTGTCCTGCCTGAAGCGGTCTACCAGTAGCCCGAACCCGTAATTGCAGCAGATTGAAAGGAACATGACCAGGACAAACCAGGGCTCGCCCCAGGCATAGAATCCAAGGCTTGCAATCAGCAGGAAGCAGTTTTGAAGATGCCGGTGTCTGCGCAGCACTGCGTAATAGATGAACAGTACGCAGGGCAGGAAGACAACCAGGAAAATAAGTGATGAAAATAACATTTATAGTTTTTTCCTTTCAGGAAGCTGCGCCAGTATTATTGCGGCAAACATCAAAGCGCAGCCGAGCAGCTCGCGCCCTGACATCATCTCATTGAGAATAATCATGCCGGAAATAACCGCGAAAACGGATTCAAGGCTCAGAAGCAGTGACGCAACGGTCGGGTCGGTATTCTTCTGACCGAGAATCTGGAGGGTGTAGCCGCCTGCACCGGAGAGAATACCGGCATAAAGAATCGGCTTCCACGCCATAATTATGTATGTCATTTCAGGATTCTCAAAAAGGAGAATAGGCGGAATCGCAAACAGCCCCGCAAAGGCGAACTGAATGCAGGACAGCGCCACACCGTTTGTTTTAGGCGAATAGTGGTCTATTACGAGTATGTGAAGCGAGAACACAATCGCGCAGAGAAAGACGTAGAAATCGCCCTTTTCGAGCCCGAAACCGCCCTGCATACAGAGCAGGTAAAGTCCGACAGCCGCGATGATAACGCAAAACCACAAAATCGGACGTACGCGTTTTTTCAGAAAGATTCCGAGGATTGGCACGATAAGTATGTAAAGAGCCGTCACAAAGCCTGCTTTACCGGCGGTCGTGTACTGTATGCCAATCTGCTGAAGCGAGCTTGCTACAAAGAGACACACGCCGCACCAGAAGCCGCCTACTGCGTGGGTCCTGACGGATTGCTTTTTTTCTTCTTCGGTCGGCTCCGTGTAGCCTTCGCCTGACTGCGCTATACGGCGATCTCTGTTTACAAAGATGTAAGCCACAGGCACCAGCACGACAGCTGCAATTATCTGCCTGATACCGTTAAAGGTGAACGGCTCGATATAGTCCATGCCTACGCTTTGGGCAACGAAAGCGGAACCCCAGATTGCCGCAGTCAGCAGCAGGAGGAGGTTGCCGCGAAATTTATCGCTCATAGTTTTTCTCCTTTTATCTCCTTTCGGCCTTCTTCTCGAGACATGCCAGTGTCATGCCGGGAATGCCGTTAAATGTGCAAGGGATTTTCCCTGAAAGAGTATATCCCATGCGGAGGTATCTGTTCAGGGCAGGTTCGTTTAATACGAATGTGTCAATTCTCAGCACAGGGCAGAAATGGTCCAGAGAATAATTCTCGTAGAACATCAGAAATGCCCAGCCGTAGCCCTTTCCGCGGTAATCCGGATCGACCACGAGGGTGTGCATTATCATTATTCTGTCGTCAGGAACATCATATTCCCATTTGCACTGCTTGTAGGCTTCGGGCTGCTCGTGATTGATGCGCGCCGAGCCGACTATTACTCCGTCAACCTCGAGCACAAACATTTCGCCGAGCTCAATGGCAGGGCGTGCCGTGTTCTTTGTGGGATAAACGCCGCGCTGCCAGCCGTTGTGAAAGCCCGTTTCTTCTTCCCAGTCAAGGTGCTTTTCATAAATCTCCGCGATTCTGTCCAAATCTGCCATTGTGGCAGGTCTGAACTTTTCAAGAAGCGGTCTGTAATCCATTTCGTTTTTTTCCATACGCTTTACCTCCGGCTTTTAATAGCTAAAACAGTTCAAGTAAATCGTCCATTTTACATCCGAGAACTCTCGCTATACGGAAGATGTATTCTGCCTGAGCCTTGTTGATATTCTTTTGGCGCTGTTCGTACTGCTGAATTGTGCGGACAGGTATGTCTGCGGCTTCGGCGAGCTGCTTCTGGCTCATGCCTGCGGCCCGGCGGATGCTTGCGAGATTAGTGTCTCGCTTTGCCCCCTTGAAGAGGGTGCTTATCGTAGCCGCGAATTCCTGTGGCGAGCGCTCGTGAAAATCACCGTGCATGCCCTTTACATATTCGATTGAAAGGTACTTATTAATCTCCGCAAATGGTATGCATGACTGCCACTGATAGTAAGCAAGCATTGTGCCTGCCCAGTGCTCCGGACTGGTGCCTCCTGCATAGCGAAGCGGAACCTGCCCCACCTGACGGTCTCTGCCTGCCATTATAGTGCCGGCAAGCTTTTTGTATGAGCCCCCGAATTTTTCCTTCAGCTCGTCAAGTATTTTCAGGTCACCCTTTTCCATGCGCTTTGCGAGGTCACTTATTGCAAAGGTGTCATAGAATTCAGTGGCATCTAAATGAAGCTCGTACACTGCTGCATCAAGGATTTCTGCCAGAACCTCCTGCATAGGCTGCAGGCGGTTTTGCGGATAAGCTGTAACTTTCATTTATTCTCCTTTCACATAGACATACTGATGTACTTTGCTATATATGGATATTATACCCTTTTGGGAGTATAGAGGTCAAGCGTTTTACAAGGAGAGCCGCCACTATGCATTTAAAAAGATCTACCGGGATGAACGGCAGCACGGCCATTGAAGCTGCGGCGCCGATTCCGTTTCCCGTAACGACCATGAACCATAAAAGTCCTGGAATGTAGCAGGTAATAGTTGCGTGGACTGCCGCAAAAAATAATAGGGCAGTTGCTTTGATATCGCCCGTTCTTTTGTTTTTCAGAATAATGTCCGTTAGCAGCCCGAATGTGAAGGCCATAAAGATGTAGCCAAAGAGAAATCCGCCCGTAGGGCCGAGCAGTATCCCCATTCCGCCTGTGAAGCTATGAAAAATCGGAACACCAACAGCTCCGAGGAGCAGATAGATAATCTGTGAGAGACTGCCGTATTTTGGACCGAGCAGACCGCCGCAGATCAGCACCGCCAGTGTTGCAAGCGACACCGGTACCGGTGAGAAGGGCAGCGGCACCGAAATTACGGCGCAGATAGCCGTAAAGGCGGTCATCATTGCTGTGAGTATGAGATATTGGGTTTTGGTTTTGTTTGTCGTGTTTGATAATGTCATAATATTTATCCCCTTTATTTGATTATTTTGAGCGTGCGATGCTGTGCGATTACAGCGTGATTACGGAACAGGTCTGATTGAAACCTCACCGCTCGTCAGAGTTTCGGTTTTTCCGTTTTCGTATTTTACAATCAGGCCGCCGAATTTATCTATGTCGATAGCTGTTGCTTTGATGGGATCGTGATTTAATCCACCCTTGAATATATTTATTTTATTTCCTATTATCATGGAGCGACGGTGATATTCCTCGATAAATGAGTAATCTCCGTCCTCTATGCTGCTGCAGAACTCCATTACGCGCGATATGACCTCGGCTGTGAGCTGATTTCGCGAATAAGAAAAGCCTCCGGGTATAAAACCATAGATGTCCTTGATTTCGTCCGGCAAATCGCAATTTGGAGGCGCACAATTTATGCCGATTCCCACAACAATGCTGTCAATCTTTCCCGTTTCAAAGTTTGTTACTGCTTCGGTCAGTATTCCGCATACCTTTTTATCACGGAAATACAGGTCGTTTACCCATTTTATATCCGTTTCTATGCCGCAGACATCACTGATAGCCGTTGAGGTTGCCACGCTGGCCATTGTGGTTATCAGAGTTGCTTTGGATATGTCGATTTCCGGCCTCAGGATAATGCTGAGGTATATTCCGCTTTGAGGCGGGGAGAAAAAGCTTCTGCCCAGGCGCCCCCTGCCTTCGGTTTGCATGTTTGCCGCGACGCAGGTTCCGTGAAGCGCACCTTCGACGGCGAGGCTCTTTGCGAGCTTGTTTGTGGAGTCGATGGTCTCGTATACAATGATTCTCGGCTGTGGAGTGGCACGAACATAGCTTGCAATACCCTGCATGGACAGGACATCGCTGTTTAAATCGAGGCAGTAGCCCCTGTTCGTGCTGGCGCTGATCTCGTATCCCTCTTCCTGAAGCTGCTTCATAGCCTTCCATACAGCAGCCCTGCTGACATTTAATGCTTTTGCCAGGGCTTCACCCGATATTGTGCTGCCTTTATTCTCTTCAAGTATTAACAGCACCCTGTCTTTGACCGTTATCTTTCCTCTCATTGCATCTCCCCGGGGGTTAAACCCCTGTTTTTTCAAGGTGTATGGGGCAGCTCGCCCCGTGCACAAAAATAAATACAAAATTTCACCTAAAATTATATGTTTTTTCGAGGTATTTGTCAACTGAAACTGAGTTCAAAGTTTACAATACTCAAAAATATCAAATGTTGAAATTTCAACGTTTTAATTAATTAGCCATCTTTCCCGATGTGAATAAATCCATCAAATTAAGGCTGAAAATGTTGATATTTCAGGGAAAATTCGGGATATGATTTTTTTTGCTAAATCGTAAACTTTTGTGGATAACTCAGTTAACCATAGCAAACCCGCATAAACGTTGAAATACCAACGTTTTAACGAGTATTACAGGAAAAATCGAAGGGTAAAATAGAGAGTCTGCTTGAGTGAAGAATACGAATAAACGTTGAAATATCAACATTTGCGCGGAATGTTAACTGATATGCGTGTCAAGGAGGAAGGAACGCAAAAATACATTAAATACAATCTTGTTTGGTAAAAGCAGTATATATTAAAAAACATACAAGAAATGGCAAAAAATATGTGAAATTTTGCCAAAAATATACAAAAATTCAACAAAGGCCGAAACCCGTTGAAAATAGCGCGAGCCACACACCACCAACACATCGTAAATGCGTTGCTACATATCAAACTTACAAGATTACCCCCTAAAACACCCCAAATTCATTGACTTTCCAATCTAGGGACAGGCACCAAACTTCCAAAAAGGCGAATCTGGGGACAGGCACCAAATTGGAAAAAAGGCCAATTTGGTGCCTGTCCCCAGATTCGCCTTGCGAATTAAGGCTGCTCGTTGTATAATAAAGTATTATTTGGGCGATTTTTCGCCAAAGTACAAACACGGAGGGTATTATTTATGAAAGTATATTTAATCGGTCTAGTCATGTTTGTGCTGATAGGAGCTCTTCTGACAAAGATGTATGGCTTTAACGGCAAAGCATCCGCGACGGGAGCTGTTATCGGCGTTGCACTCATGTGCCTGGTACTTTTATGGCAGGCAAGAACACACATCAGTATTCCGAGATGCGTTCTGACTGCACTCACATCATGGATCATTGTTTATGATATCGTTTCCATGATGAAGCCTTCCGATGGGTCAAAGGCAAAGGAAAAACGTGCTCGGGCGGCAGAAATAGAAACTGCACAAACAGAAACAGAAAAAACAGAAACAGAATTAGAAGAAGAATAAAAGAAAACATTCAAATAAATGCGAGCGGGCATTCCCATCAGATGCTGCGCGGCAGAAAACGAAAGGAAGTTATCACAATGACAGCAAAGAACAAGGGAACTTATTACATTACCACCCCAATTTATTATCCAAGCGACAACCTTCATATAGGTCACACATACTGCACGGTTATGGCCGATGCAATGGCAAGATTCAAGAGAGCCACAGGTTATGACGTAAGATTCCTCACAGGAACCGACGAGCACGGCCAGAAGATTCAGGAAAAGGCCGACGCTGCAGGCGTGACTGCTCAGGCTTACGTCGACAAGATTGTTGCCGGAATCAAAGACCTGTGGAAAACAATGGAAATTTCCAACGATGACTTTATCAGAACCACCGAAGAAAGACATATGAAGCGCTGCCAGGAAATCTGGAAAAAGATGATGGCAAAGGGCGATATATACAAAGGAAAGTACGAAGGACTCTACTGCACACCTTGCGAATCCTTTTGGACCGAGACTCAGCTCGACGAAAACGGCTGCTGCCCGGACTGCCACAGACCGGTAAAGAAGGCTTCCGAGGAAGCATACTTCTTCAAGCTCTCAAACTACGCAGACAAGCTTTTAAAGCTCTACGAAGACCAGCCTGATTTCATCTGGCCGGAAAGCCGCAAGAACGAGATGATTTCCTTCATCAACAGCGGTCTCGAAGACCTCTGCGTATCCAGAACCACATTTGACTGGGGTATCCCGGTACCTGACGATCCAAAGCACGTAATGTATGTATGGGTTGACGCCCTTTCAAACTACGTTACCGCTCTCGGCTGGCCTGACGAGCCTGAGCTTTATGACAAGTACTGGCCGGCAGTTCACCTCGTGGGCAAGGAAATCGTAAGATTCCATTCCATCATCTGGCCTGCAATGCTGATGAGTGCGGATTTGCCTCTGCCAAAGCAGGTAATCGGCCACGGGTGGCTGCTTATAGACGGCGGAAAGATGAGTAAATCAAAGGGCAACGTTGTGGACCCTGTAATGCTGATAGACAGATACGGCGTAGATGCTCTGAAGTATTTCCTGCTTCGTGAGTACACCTTCGGCCAGGACGGAATCTTCACAAACGAAGTTCTCTTAAAGCGCCTCAACTATGACCTCGCAAACGACCTCGGAAACCTCGTTTCCAGAACGGTTTCCATGATCGAGAAGTACTGCGGCGGCTACATTCCGGGCAAGGCTGCTTCCGATGACGAGTTCGCAAAGGACCTCAAAGCAGTCGCAACAGGTGCTGCTGCAAAGGTAGAGGAGCAGATGGATAAATATGCGTTCAACATGGCTCTTGAAGAGATCTGGATTGTTGTAAGACGCGCAAACAAATACATCGACGAAAAGGCTCCTTGGGTACTTGCAAAGGAGCCGGAAAAGAAAGCTGAGCTCGACGGAGTTATGCACAATCTCGCAGAAGCTCTGCGTATAATATCAATCCTGATTCACCCATTCATGCACACAACCGCAAAGAATATCAGAAAGCAGCTGGGCATCTGGTATTCGGAGCCTGAATGGGATGACGCTTCGGTATTCGATATGCTCGAGGGCGACCAGGTAAAGAAGGGCGATCCTATCTTCCCGAGACTCGATATCGAAAAGGAACTCGAAGAGCTCTCACAGCTGAACAAGGCTGCTGCAGAGCCGGAGAGCATTCCTCTGGAGCTGAAGCCTGAAATCGAAATCGATGATTTCGACAAGATTGACCTGCGTGTCGGCACTATCCTGTCTGCGGAAAAGCATCCAAAGGCAGACAAGCTCCTCGTATTCAAGGTAAAGATGGGCACCGAAATCCGTCAGATTCTTTCCGGCGTTGCCGAATACTTCAAGCCTGAAGAAATGGTAGGGAAGAAGGTCATCGTTGTAGCAAACTTAAAGCCTCGTAATCTCAGAGGAATGGAATCAAAGGGCATGCTGCTCTTTGCGGACAACGGCGGCAGATATGAAATCGTAACGACCATCGCAGAGGACGGAAACGAAGTAAGCTAGTCGGCAAATTAGGCAAATTATTGGAAAGTGTGAACTAGATGGACAGAATAGCGAAGGTAAAGGAAAATCACGAAAAGGGCTACAACTGCGCCCAGGCGGTGGCTTGTGCCTACTGCGACCTCTACGGAGTAAGCGAAGCAGAAGCCTTCCGCGCTATGGAAGCCTTTGGCGGCGGCATGGGTGTAATGACCACCTGCGGAGCTGTTTCGGCCATGGCTTACCTCGCAGGCCTGAAGAACTCAAGCGGCGACCCGGCAAGCAAAGAAAGCACCAGAGGCATGACCTACAAGCTGATGCGCCGCATGGTTACGGATTTCGTATTCAAGAACAAGAGTATAATCTGTAAAGAGCTAAAGGGCGTGGATACGGGTAAACCGTTGCGCAGCTGTGAAGGCTGCATGGAGGATGCTGCACGGGCTGTTGAAAAGGTTCTTATTGATGCCGAAGGCAAATACAAAATCGTAGACGAGAAGTGATAAGAAGTGATAATATGTTAAGGCTTTTTGATTCACATGCTCATCCAAACGAGGACGGTTTTTCTCCGGAGGAAAGAGCACAATTCATAGGAAAAATCGACAAAGCCGTTGAAAATGGCGACCTATCGTTTATTAACGATATTGGATTCAACCTGGAAAGCTCTGTTATGGCAGCAGAGCATGCAAAACTTTATCCCTGGTGCCATGCGGTGGTGGGACTTCATCCTCATGAGGCCGATTCATACAGCGATGAGCAGCTTGAAAAAATAGCGGAGCTTGCAAAGCAGCCAAAGGTGGTTGCCATCGGAGAAATAGGTCTCGATTTTCACTATGACAACTCGGACAGAGATGCCCAGAGATACTGGTTCAGACGCCAGATCAGACTGGCAAACGAGCTTTCGATGCCGATTGTTATCCACGAACGCGATGCGGGCGGGGAAGTCATGGAAATCCTGAAGGAAGAAGGCGCCTTTGACAAGGCACGCGCGGACAGATTTCCAAAGCGTCCGGGAAGGCTGCTTGCTGACGGCAGTCACGAAGAGCTTCCCGATGCCAGAGTCCTGCTCCACTGCTTTTCGGGCAGTGCTGAGTTTGGCAGGCAGTATGTGGAGCTGGGAGCCACGCTTTCGATAGCGGGCCCCGTAACCTACAAAAATGCCAGAAAAACGATTGAGGTCGCACAGCAGATTCCGCTTGAGTTTCTGCTCGTTGAGACAGATGCGCCTTACCTTTCGCCGGTTCCTCACAGAGGGGAGCAGAACCATCCGGTAAATGTAATTCACACAGCCGCAAAGGTAGCCGAAATAAAGGGTATAGATATAGAAACCGTTGCAGAGGCTACCCGAAACAATGCAAAACGATTCTTTGGGATTGAATAGAATCGAATAGAAAAAAATCAGCACCCGCAAAGCGGGTGCTTTTATATAGCATTTCTTTGCCTAAAGTGTTATACTGTTAAAAAGGTTTTGAGGGATAGTACGATAGTGGAGTATAGGTTATGGATCTAATGAAAAAGGTCGCTGCGACCATTGAAAAGCACGAACTTATACAGGAAAATGACGCAGTAGTCGTGGGCCTTTCGGGCGGTCCCGATTCGCTCTGTCTGATGGACATGCTGCTGAGCCTTAAAGAGAAGCTGCAGCTGGAACTTTTACCGGTCCACGTAAACCATGGGCTTCGTCCCGGCGCAGCCGACGAGGACCAGGCGTTTGTGGAGAACTACTGCAGGGAAAACGGGCTTGAATGCCGGGTGTTCAGCGGAGACTGCAATGCCCTGGCGGCAAAGCTGGGAAAGTCGAGCGAAGAGGTCGGCAGAGACCTGCGATACGATTCCTTTGATTCCGTTGCTGCGGAGCTTTTGGGAAAAACAGCAGTGCTTTCCGGAAAGGGAAAGGTAAAGATTGCGGTTGCCCACAACGCAAACGATCAGGCAGAAACGCTGCTCTTCAGATTTATCAGAGGAACCGGCGTTGACGGCCTCGCAGGCATGGAATATTCGAGAAAGAGCCGCGCAGGCTTTGATGTTATCAGGCCGCTTTTAGACTGCAGCCGCGCCGAAATAGAGGAATATATCTCGCAGAGAGGGCTGCAGCCTTGCATCGATGCGACAAACGATGAGCCAATTTATGCCAGAAACAGAATCAGACTCAGTGCGCTGCCGATGATTCGCGAAACGTTCAATCCGAACATTGTGGAGACACTCAGCAGGCTTGCACAGACAGCTCAGGAGGACAAAGACTACATGTGGCACGAAGCTCAGTCGGTTTACGATATGGCATTTCTGTCTGCCACACTCCAGGAGGTTGTGATGGACCTCGGAACCATACAGGTGGCTCATCCGGCAATCCGTCACAGAATCATGGAGATTGCTTTTGCAAAGATAGGACTTGAAACCGACATCGGAAGGGTTCACATCGAGGCCGCCGATGAAATCATAAACAAAGGGCAGACGGGCACGGAAGTAAGCTTCCCGCACGGCTATGTGCTGACGGTGTCTTACGGTAGGCTGGTCGCACGCCGCACGGATGCGGAGGTGCTTATGGAAAACGGCTCGGAGGATGACATTCTGGCAAGCATGTACAGAGTGCAGCAGATTGACGACACACGCTGCGATATGGCCTCCGGCGACTGTCTGAGCCATCGGTCGGTGCTTGTGACAGTCACCGGCCCGTTGCGAAGCATAGACATACGCCTGAATCTGCCGCTCGATGGCGAAAGTGAGGCTCCGGATGCGCCTGTAAGCCCTCTCGGACGGGATGCGGCACCGGTCAAGCTTCGTACACGCCGCGATGGTGATTTTATAATGCTGAAATCCTCAGGAACGATGATGACAAAGAAGATTCAGGACTTTTTCACGGATTCGAAGATTCCCGCATATCTGCGCGACAGCGTGCCGCTGCTTTGTATGGGCAGGGAAGTGCTGCTGATTTTAGGAGATGATGTGACGGGGCTTCGCACGGGGCTTGAGCGCTCCAGATATACGGGGAACTACAGATAGGAGAGAGAAAAATGCAATACAGCGAGGAAAGTCGTAAGAAAACAATAATACGCACCAGCATTGTCGGGATACTTGCAAATGTAATGCTTGCGCTGTTCAAGGCAGGAGTGGGATTTATCAGTAATTCCATCGCAATCGTGCTGGATGCGGTGAACAACCTCTCGGATGCTCTCAGCTCGGTTATCACCATCGTGGGAGCCAGGGTTGCAGGCAGAGAGCCGGACAAAAAGCATCCCTTTGGGCATGGCAGAGTCGAATATATCAGCGCTCTTGCAATAGGCGGCATAGTTCTTTATGCGGGTGTCACATCGCTGGTTGAATCGGTCAAAAAGATAATTCATCCGGTCACGCCCGATTATGCGATTTCATCGCTTATCATAGTGGCCGCAGCGGTTCTGGTTAAGATAGGACTCGGTCTTTATGTAAAGAGCAGTGGTGAAAGGGTTAATTCGGACTCGCTGATAAACTCGGGAAAGGATGCGCTGCTTGATGCGGTAATATCCGCTGCTACCCTTGCGGCGGCGCTTGTTTTCACCTTTACGGGGATGTCGCTTGAGGCGTACCTGGGCGCGCTGATTTCGCTTGCCATTATAAAGGCAGGTATAGAGATGCTGTCAGAAACGGTTTCAAAGCTTTTGGGCGAGCCGGGGGATATAGAGCTGCTCCAGGGAATAAAGGCGACTGTCAGATCCTTCCCGCAGGTAAAGGGAGCATATGATTTAATCCTTCACAACTATGGGCCGGACACGTATAACGGCTCCGTACACATAGAGGTGGAGGACAGTATCACGGTCAGCGAGCTTGATGAGCTGAACCGTGCAATTGCAATAGAGGTTTATAAAAAGCATAACGTAATCCTTACCGCAATCGGAGTCTATTCAATAGATACAAAGGACCCTGAGGTTAAAAAGCTCAGAGAAGAGATTGCGGGCCGCGTTCTTTCACACGAGCACGCAAAACAGATACACGGCTTTTATTACAATAAAAAAGAGAACTCAATCAGATTTGATGTGGTAATAGGCTTTGACGCTGAAAGCCGCCGCATGGTCTGCGACGAAATCTTAAAGGATCTTCAAAGCGCATATCCGGGCACCCAATTTCAACTGGCAATGGATATAGACTACGGAGAAATCTGCAAAGACGAATAGAGGCAAAAGCCCCCACGCTGTAAGGGGGCTTTTGCATACTTGAAAAATGAGCCAAAATGTGATAAAATCGTAAAGATTGTATTGGGAATTTAAAGAGATAGGAGGATTTACTAATTGAGACGAGTAGCCAGAAATATTAGTGTATACGTGATGATTTTTCTCGTGGTAATCATGATGGCATGGTTTTACCGCGGAGCCCCAACGCCGGAAATAAAGGAACTGAGCCTTGCTGAGTTCACAACAGAGCTTGCGGAAGAGCACGTTTCATCAATAAACGTAAAGGAAGAAAAAGAAAGCAATATCAGGACCGTACAGGGAACTTTGAAAAACGGGGAAGAGTTCATCTGCTATGTTCCGACCTACATAGAGATGAGCTACCTTGACCAGGCTTATCTTTTCCCGCAGATTGAAAGCGGTGTATTAAAGGATTACACATCCGATGCGCCGACATATACACCTTGGTACATCAGTCTGCTGCCGACAGTTCTCATCATAGTGGTTATGGTGGTGTTCTTCATGGTAATCATGAATCAGCAAAACGGCGGCAAGGCGATGCAGTTTGGTAGATCCAAAGCAAGGCTCGCAAAGGATTCCGACCTCAGAAAGGTCACCTTCAATGATGTTGCGGGGCTCGATGAAGAAAAGCAGGAGCTTGAAGAAATCGTCGATTTCCTCAAGAATCCAAAGAAATATAACATGCTCGGCGCGCGCATTCCAAAGGGTATACTGCTCGTAGGCCCTCCGGGAACAGGAAAGACCTACATTTCAAAGGCAACCGCAGGTGAAGCGGGCGTACCGTTTTTCACAATCTCCGGTTCCGATTTTGTGGAAATGTTCGTCGGCGTCGGCGCATCCAGAGTCAGAGACCTCTTTGACCAGGCAAAGAAAAATGCCCCTTGCATCATCTTCATAGATGAAATCGATGCAGTGGGCCGCAAGCGTGGCGCAGGTCTCGGCGGCGGTCACGATGAAAGAGAGCAGACATTAAACCAGATGCTCGTAGAAATGGACGGATTCGGCGAAAACACAGGCATTATAGTCCTCGCCGCAACCAACCGTCCGGACATATTAGACCCTGCACTGCTCCGTCCGGGCAGATTCGACAGACAGATTGTCATCGGAACGCCGGATATAAAGGGCAGAGAGGAAATCTTCAGGGTTCACTCAAAGAACAAGCCGCTCGATCCGGCTGTGGATTTGAAGGTTCTCGCACGCAGGACACCGGGCTTTACGCCTGCGGATATTGAAAACCTGCTCAACGAAGCGGCGCTCCTGACAGCGCGCAGAAACGGCCTGAAGATTCGCATGGACGAAATCGAAGAAGCCGTTACAAAGGTTCTCGCAGGCCCTGAAAAGAAGTCAAGAGTCATCTCGGAGGGCGAAAGAAAGCTTACAGCCTTCCACGAGGCGGGGCATGCTGTAGTTGCCGCAAGTCTTCCGAACACCGACCCTGTGCATGCAATCACAATCATTCCGAGAGGACGCGCAGGCGGCTTTACAATGATACTTCCAAAGGAAGACAAATATTATGAGACCAAAAACAAGATGGAGGAGCAAATCATCCACCTGCTTGGCGGTCGTGTAGCTGAAGAGCTGACGCTTGACGACATCTCGACAGGCGCATCCAACGACATCATGCGCGCTACCGAGGTTGCACGCGACATGGTCACAAAGTACGGATTCTCCGAAAAGCTCGGACCTGTTAATTATGCAAGCTCCGACGAGGTGTTCCTGGGCAAGGACTTCACCACCCACAAGAACTACTCCGAAGAGGTCGCAAGCGAGATAGACGAAGAAATCAGAGCCATAATCGAAGCCTGCTACGACAGGGCAAAGGCCATCCTCACACAGCACATGGACAAGCTGCATGCTGTGGCTGAGGCACTGCTTGAGCTCGAAACGCTCGACGGCGAACAGTTCCTCGAAATCTACGAGGGCAAGATTACGCCTGAAGAGCTCGTAAAGAAGGTCGAAGACGAAAACAAGGCAAGACACGAGGCTAACCGCGCAGAAGCGCAGGAAAGAGAGCGCATCGAGACTGCCGAAAGAGAGCGTATGGCCGCTGCACAGACACAAGCAGAAGACGGAGGCGAAATGTACGGCATCAGCGATGACGTGCCGCCGGCAACTCTGCTTGAACGCATGGCAGCTGCAGCACGTGAGGCAAAGGCTCAGGCTGAGAATGCCGAAAGAGCGCTCGACAAGCTGATGGAGATGCATGAAAAGCAGAGTGAAGAACATCAGAAAGAAAATGACAACGCGGGCGAGACTGACGAGGAAAGCGAAGACAAGAGCAGCGAAGAAGATGAAAAATAGTTTAGAGGCTACATTCTTCAAAAGAACACAGAAAGCGACGGCGGGTAAAACCGCAGTCGCTTGTTTGCTTGTATTTATCATGCTTTCGATGGCAGCTTTCACCGGCTGCAGTGAAAATGCGGGCAGCGGTGCAGGGCCAAAAGATACGTCAGCTATGACGACGGAAGAGCTTGCAGAGCTTCACAAGGCAGAGGCTGCTGAAATGATTGAAAACTGGGAGCCTGCAGAGGTAACAGAGGCTATGCAGACTCAAAGGTTAATCGCACATGCGGGCGGATCCGTGGACGGGTATGTGACGAGCAACTCCGTCGAGGCGCTGATGAATGCGGTGGACAACGCTTACGCACTTGTGGAGCTTGATATGGGAATGACAACGGACGGCCATGTGGTAATGGTGCACGACTGGGATGTTACCAGTGTATATTACTATAACGTTGCGATGAACGGGCCGCTGAGCTATGACGAGTTCATGGCGCTTTCCACATATGAGCGTTTCCACACGATGGATATAGAAAGCCTGATTGCCGTTATGGATAAATCCGATACCTTCAGGGTGGTAACGGATATAAAGGCTGATTTTACCGAGGTGCTCTCAAAAATCGCAGAGGATTATCCGGATTATCGGGACCGCTTCATAGTTCAGATTTATAATTACGACGAGCTTGAAGAGGTAAAGGCAATGGGCTACGAGAGCATCATCCTGACTGTTTACAATATGCAGGGCGCGCTCGATCCGGAAGTAATAGCAGATTTTTATTTTGATAACAAGCTGAAAGCAATTACAGCGCCCGATGAAGAATATGTTGACAGCCTTGTAAAAAAGCTAACAGGGAAAGGAATTACAGTATACAGACATCCCGTAAGCGATTACGAGAGAATGCTGGAGCTGTTTGATGATACGGTTTACGGTATATATACCTCGAGCATCCTGCCGAGGGAGATTCTTTCGGATACCGCAAACTATTACATAACCATGCCTGCCGCATCGCCTGATGCGCCAAAGAATGTGCCGGGGGCGCTTGCCGCAAAGCGCGGACACCTGCCGGGAAAGCTGACGGCTGCTACGCCGGGAAAGGTAAAGCTCACATGCTATCAGGTACAGGGTGAAACGGTAGAAGATATTGTAGCACTCGAGGTTCACGGGCTGGTTGAAAACCAGTACAGAATCTACTACATAGGCGATGAAGGCGAGAGGATGACAAATCAGGGGCTGGGGGAGCTGCCTTACGGGCTGATTCACATGCCTGTTGAAATATGGGCGGTTGACAGACCTGAGGGACCGGGGCACTTCCTCGGGATAACGCTTGATTATTATCTTTGGAAGGACGAAGCCGGTGTCAGCCTCTTTGAAGGCAAATACGCCTACAGGGCAATGAACAGGCGGATAATCCCAATCATGGATAAAGCCCTTGCGGATGTCGACAAAGAAGCTGCAGACATCCTCGAAAAAAGCTTTGTCGCATGCGCTGATGAATATTATTACTACAGCGCAGGCGAATCCGGCATATCGCTTTGCGATGACGAGTATTTCTATTCGCTCAGGGGTCCGGTTCCAAATGAAGACGGCAGTGCGGATGTGGGAGTATATGTGCCGATTGCCGAGGCCGCAAAGGCGCTTGGTGCGGATGAAGTAAAGCTGACGGATGAGGGAAATATTCTTGTCGATTTCAGCGGAGAGGGAATGGATGCATACGAGCTGGGTCGCGACAGCTTTCCGAATATGCCGTACTTGAAGAAAACGCTGATCTGTGCAAGCGAGCTGGCACAGCTTGCGGGGCGTGAATCCATTGAGGATGCAGGCAGCGGGGCGGTAGTAATACTGCCAAAGGGAGTGTCTGCTTCAGAGCTTACAAACGCCGAGCAGCGCGCAATACTCAAAGCCGCAGCAAAGCTGTACGGGCACGATGCGGAATAAATACAAACTAAATACAAATAAGCAAAGTGAAAAAACTTGAAAGAACTGCTATTTTTGTTGTATAGTTATTGTTGGTATAAAACGAATTTTATGCGGATAAAAATGATTCCGAAATTAAGGAGGAAACATATATGAACAAGCTTGAACAGCTTCGCGAGATGAAAGAAGAACTCGTACTCGGCGGCGGGCAAAAGAGCATTGACAAACAGCATGCAAACGGCAAGCTCACAGCGAGAGAAAGAATCAATCTCTTGTTCGACGAGAACACATTCGTTGAAATGGACACTTTTGTTAAGCACAGATGCCACAACTTTGACATGGCCGATAAAAAGGCGCCGGGCGAAGGCGTTGTAACAGGCTACGGTCAGGTTAACGGCCGTCTGGTATTCGCATTCTCACAGGATTTCACGGTACTCGGCGGATCGCTTGGTGAATATCACGCAAACAAGATCGTAAAGGTGCAGGAAATGGCTATGAGAATGGGCGCTCCAATCGTTGGAATGAACGACTCGGGCGGTGCTCGTATTCAGGAAGGCGTTACAGCACTTTCCGGCTACGCTAAAATCTTCTACAACAACACAATCGCATCGGGCGTGGTTCCTCAGATTTCCGTAATCATGGGACCTTGCGCAGGCGGAGCGGTTTACTCCCCTGCAATCACCGACTACATCTTTATGGTTGACAAGACTTCCCAGATGTTCATTACAGGACCTCAGGTAATCAAGACCGTAACAGGTGAAGAGGTTACTGCAGAACAGCTCGGCGGCGCTATGACTCACAACAGCATTTCCGGTAATGCACACCAGATTGCCGCAAATGACGAGGACGCTATCGCTCAGGTCAGAGAGCTCCTATCTTATCTGCCTTCAAACAATCTCGAAACCGCACCTGAAGTTCCGACTTCGGATGATATAAACAGAATGATCCCTGAGCTCAACGAAATCATTCCTGACAACCCTAACAAGGCTTATGACATGTATCAGGTAATCACAGCAATCGTTGACGACGGCAAGTTCTTTGAAATCATGCCGCACTACGGCAAGAACATTATCACCGGCTATGCCCGCATAAACGGCGCATCTGTCGGCATTATCGCAAACCAGCCTAAGTTCGGCGCAGGCTGCCTCGACATCAATGCATCAGACAAGGCAGCAAGATTCATCAGAAACTGTGATGCTTACAACGTTCCACTCCTCACACTCGAGGATGTACCGGGCTTCCTGCCGGGCACAGCTCAGGAATACGGCGGCATCATTCGCCACGGCGCAAAGCTGCTTTACGCTTATGCGGAAGCAACAGTGCCAAAGGTAACAATAGTACTGCGTAAGGCATACGGCGGCGCTTATATCGCTATGTGCAACAAGGAGCTCGGAGCTGACCTCGTTCTCGCATGGCCTACAGCACAGGTTGCTGTAATGGGAGCTTCCGGCGCAGCAAACATCGTATTCAAAAACGATATCAAGAACGCCGAAGACCCTGCCGCAAAGAGACAGGAAAAGATTGCGGAGTACGAAGAGGCATTCAACAATCCTTATCGTGCAGCAGAGCTCGGCTATGTTGACGACGTAATTGAGCCGGCTACAACTCGCCAGAGAATTGCAAGCGGTTTAGATATGCTCAAATCCAAGAGACAGTCACTCCCTGCAAAGAAGCACGGAAATATTCCTCTCTAAAGACAGGAGGTACAGATTATGGATTTATCATTAATGGAAAAGTTCGCGAATCCGGAGTACTTTGATTCCCTGACAATGGGTGAAAAGATGGCCGGCGCGGGAATAACAACACTGCTTGGCCTGGGAACCACATTCGTAATCCTTTGCCTGATTTGGCTGATTCTTTCAATCATGGGAAAGGTTATGACAGCAGGCAAGGCAAAGAAGGCTGCACCTGCAGCAGCGGCTGTCACAACGGCGCCTGTAGCGGCACCTGCGGCAGCACCGGCTGAAAACCTTGCAGGCGATGCACAGCTGGTTGCGGTTATCACGGCGGCAATTGCGGCTTACGAAGGCTCGCAAAGTGCAAATAGCCTCGTGGTAAGGAATATCACCAGAGTAACGGGCGCCGGCTCCGCATGGTCACATGCCGGAAGCATGGACTGCCTTGAGAGCAGAAATATGATTGACAAACGCCACTGATTGATACGAAAGGAAATATCGAAAATGAAAAAGTACAACATTACCGTAAACGGTACAACATACGCAGTAGAAGTAGAAGAACTCGGCAGCGTAGCAGCTCCGAAGGCAGCACCTGCACCTGCTCCTGTAGCAGCAGCACCTGCTCCGGCACCTGCAGCTCCGAAGGCGGCACCTGCACCTGCTCCTGCAGCAGGCGCACAGACTGTTACAGCTCCTATGCCGGGAACAGTTCTTGATGTAAAGGTAGCTCCGGGACAGGCTGTAAAGGCGGGAGATGTTCTCGTAATCCTTGAAGCCATGAAGATGGAGAATGAAATCATGGCAGCGGCAGACGGTACCGTAGATACAATTCCGGTAGCAAAGGGTGCCAGCGTAAACGTTGGAGACGTTCTCGTAACGCTGAAATAAAATAGAGGATACAGAGGATATATATGTTACTTGCATTTGACGTTGGCAATACCAACATTGTACTCGGAGTGTTCCGAGACAGAGAGTTAATCACCAATTGGCGTATTGAGACAGACAACAACAAGAGTGCAGACGAGTACGGTATGCTCATTAATCAGCTTTTCTCCTATGAAGGCCTGAACATAAAGGACGTAGAGGATGTAATCATATCCACAGTCGTACCTTCCGTGCTTTACACACTCCAGCATCTGTCCATGAAATATTTCAACCGCCGGGCTATCGTCATAGAGGCCGGAGTCAAGACCGGACTTATCATAAAGTACGACAATCCGAAACAGGTTGGAGCGGACCGTATAGTAAATGCCGTTGCGGCTTATACGAAATACGGCGGCCCACTCATCGTAATAGATTTAGGAACAGCGACCACTTTCTGTGCCATCACCGAAAAGGCAGAGTACCTCGGAGGTACTATCGCGCCGGGTCTAAAGATTTCTTCGGAAGCTCTGTTTGAAAAGACAGCAAAGCTGCCAAAGGTCGAACTCGAAGAACCGGGCACCGTTATCTGCAGAAATACAACTACCAGTATGCAGTCCGGTCTGGTGTACGGGCACATGGGAACGGTTGAGTTCATAGTTAAAAAGATGAAGGCAGAGCTTGAAGCGATGACGGAATCAGGCCGAAAGGTAACCGTGGTTGCGACAGGCGGTATGTCTTCGATGATTGATTCGGGAATTGACTGCATCGATCATGTTGACAAGATGCTGACACTTGAAGGTCTCCAGATTATCTATGAAAAGAACAGGAGAGAAAGAGAGAGAAAGGCAGCAAAAAATAATTGAACAATCTTGTCGTCCGAGCACAACAAATGTGCTCGGACTTTTTTTACTTTTTGTCCTGAAATAAAAACAAAGCAAAACAGTATTTTTTTGCAAAATCGGAATAGCCCAAAAGTATTGAAAAATCGGGCGATGTGCAGGGGAGTGAATAAATATAAATATACACAAATAATCATTCTGCTTGTGTATACGTTGAAAATTGGTCTATAATTAAACTGATGCTTAGAGTCGGAGATTAGACGAAAAGCGGAAAGACGAGGGATAAAATGAAGTTTAGTGAGATGCCGTATACCCGTGTGGATATGGAAAAGGTAGAGAAAAAATACGCAGAGCTGACAGAGCGCTTAAAGGCAGCAAAGTCCGCCGATGAGCAGTTTGAAATCCACAAGGATTATTACAAATTCAGTGATGACGTATTTACAAATATCGAGCTCGCGGAGGTTCGCAACAGCATCGATACGACAGATGAGTTCTATGAAAAGGAAAAGGAATTTTACGATGAAAATGCACCTCTCATAGAAAGTCTGGATATCAAATACAAAAAGACTCTCTTTGAATCGCCTTTCAGAGAGGGAATGGAAAAGCACATAGGAAAGGTTGCCTTCAAAAACATTGAAATTGCAATGAAGGCGTTCGATGATTCAATCATTGATTTAATGCAGGAGGAAAACGCTCTCGTAACGCGTTATGACAAGCTGCTTGCAACTGCAGAGATTCATTTCCGCGGTGAAGTTTACAACCTCTCAATGATGAGACCTTTTATGGTAAACAGCGACCGTGCGACCAGAAAGGAAGCCTGCGAAGCAGTGGAGGCTTACTTTAGCAGCGTGACTTCCGAGATAGATGAGATATATGACAAGCTTGTAAAGAACCGCACCGAGCAGGCAAAGCGCCTGGGCTATGATACGTTTACAGAGCTTGGCTATTACCGCATGGGCAGAAACTGCTACAGCAAGGACGACGTTGAAAACTTCCGCCGTCAGGTAAAGGAATCGTTCATGCCGCTTGTGAACAGAATTCACGAGAAAAGGGCCGCTCGCATCGGCGTTACCGATGGATTAAAGGCTTATGATAACGGTGTATGGTTCAAAGAAGGAAACCCTAATCCGACAGGCACACCTCAGGAAATCCTTGAGATGGGGCAAAAGATGTACCACGAGCTTTCACCGGAGACAAAGGAGTTCTTTGACTTCATGATGGACAATGAGCTCTTTGACGTGCTGAGCCGCAAGACAAAGAGACAGGGCGGATATATGACATATTTCCCTAAATACAAATCGCCTTTCATCTTTGCAAACTTTAACGGTACAGAGGGCGATGTCGATGTAATCACCCACGAATGCGGACATGCATTCCAGGGCTACCTGGTGGGAAATAACGAAATTGTAAAGGAATACAGAGATATCGGAATGGAAACCGCCGAGATTCACTCGATGTCCATGGAGTATTTCACAAATCCTTGGATGAAATATTTCTTCGGAGACAGAGCGGATGATTTCCTGACACTTCAGATTTCCGACGCTATCGCGTTCGTGCCTTACGGCTGCATGGTCGATGAGTTCCAGCACATCGTATATGCAAACCCTGAAATGACACCGGCGCAGCGCAAAGAGGAGTGGAAAAAACTCGAAGAAATCTACAGACCGCATATCGACTGGGGCGACAGCATTATGAAGTCGGCTTACTGGCAGCGTCAGGGCCACATTTTCCAGGTGCCTTTCTATTACATAGATTATGTTTTGGCGAGCGTTTGCGCTATGCAGTACAAGGTCCGCATGGAAAAGGATTACAAGGCAACATGGCAGGATTACCTAAAGCTTTGCGGAATGTCTGCAAAGGATTTCTATGTGAACATGCTGCCACAGTGCGGGCTTGAGGTTCCGTTCAGGGACGGCACCGTAGAGCACCTCGTAAAAGCGCTTGATAAAATGGTATAATATGTTTATAGGAAAATATAAAAACGATTACAAAGAAAGCGGAAATGAATATGTAGGCAGCTACTACACTTTGCCATTTGACAAAAGTGAGAAGACAGCTTCGGGAATTACCAATCTGGCATTTGCGGTTTTCTTTGCCATAGCCTTTCTGGTTATGGGGATGATAAACCAGCCGAGCAGTCGCACACTCTATGTCGTGCTGCCGTACATGTTCCTGTTTCTCCCGACTATGTATTTCTTTTTCGGTGCTGTCAGATACTTTAACTCACCGGTGAGAATGCAGAGGGTGGATTACAAAAAGGGACTTGTGCGTATGAAAAACGCGGCGAGAGGCCTGCTGATTCTTTTGGGAATGAATGTGATTCTCGATATAATGTTCATTTTCACCCATATCGGTCTGTATCCGATGGGGAGAGAAGTCGTTTATCTTGCAACGCATTTTGTATTTGCGGGGCTCGTCATAGCCTATGGCGTGCTTTACGACCGCTTTTACAAGGGCGTGCAAGCGGACATAAATTGAATAAAAATAAGGAGGACAAAATGAAACTCAACAAAACTTTAGCTCTGCTTCTGGTTTTGGCAATGGTTATCGCAACATTTGCAGGTTGCGGCGGCGCTACATCGGATTCAGACACACCACTTGTTATTGCTCAGACTGACTTCAGTGAAAAGTTCAGTCCATTCTTCGCAGAGGCGGTTCCTGACCAGGATCTCGTTGACCAGACTCAGATTTATCTGGTAAACAATGACCGTGACGGCGAATGGATTATGAACGGTATCGAAGGTGAAGTAAAGGAATATAACGGTACAGAATATACCTATTATGCTCCTTGCAACATTGAGGTTGTTGAAAATTCCGACAACACAATGGATATCACATTCAAGCTTCGCGAGGATCTCGTATTCTCCGACGGTGAGCCTATAAATGCAGACGACATCATCTTCTCGCTCTATGTATATTGCGACCCTACATATGATGGCTATGCATCGGTTTACTCACTTCCTATCGAAGGAATGGAAGCTTACAGATCCAACATGGCGCCTTTCTATCAGGCACTCATGACTGCAGGTGAGAATAACACCGACTTCACATATTGGACTGAAGAGGAGCAGACAGAGTTCTTCACAAATGTTCTTCCTACAGCAGGCGAAACTTTCGCACAGGAAATCGTTGATTACTGCATCGAAGAAGGCTACGGCGAAACAGTTGCAGAGGCTGCAGAAGCATGGGCATTCGGCGGACTTGCTGAAGATGCTACAGCTCTCGACTTCTTCAACCTTATGGTTGAAAGATACGAAGGCGACCTTCTCTCACTCTCTTCCACAGAGTCCGCAGGCTCATCCCTGATGGATCTCATGGGCGAAGAGTGGTGCAAGGGTGTACAGACAGGTACTTCCGCACCTAACATTTCCGGTATCACGAGAGTTGACGACTATACAGTAAATGTTCATACAACAACAATCGATGCAACAATGCTTTCATCTATGGGAGTAGCTATCTCACCGCTTCACTACTACGGTGATGAAGAAAGCTATGATTATGCAAACAACAATTTCGGCTTCCCGAAGGGCGACCTTTCCATCGTAAAGGACAAGACTAACGCTCCTCTCGGCGCAGGCCCTTACAAGTTCATCAAGTACGAAAACAAAATCGTTTACCTCGAAGCAAACGAGAACTTCTATCTCGGAGCTCCAAAGACAAAGAACATCCAGTACAAGACTTCAACCGATTCCGATATGGTACCGGGCGTAGTTCAGGGTACTGTAGATATCGCTGATCCATCCGCATCGAGAACTACTCTCGAGCAGATTGCAAGCAACAACTCCAACAACGAGATCGTTGGCGACAAGCTGACAGTTCAGCTCATCCCTACACTTGGCTACGGCTACATCGGCGTTAACTCAAAGAATGTATGCGTAGGCAACAATCCTTCAAGCGAGGCTTCAAAGAACCTCAGAAAGGGACTTGCAACAATCCTCGCTGTATATCGTGACGTAGCAATCGATTCCTACTATGGCGATGCAGCAGATGTTATTAACTACCCTATTTCAAACTCCAGCTGGGCTGCTCCAAAGAAGTCCGATGCGGATTACAAGGTAGCATTCTCAACTGATGTTAACGGCAACCCTATCTACACAGAGGGTATGAGCGAAGATCAGAAGTATGAAGCAGCACTTCAGGCAGCACTCGGTTACTTCGAGGCAGCAGGCTACACCGTAAAGGACGGTAAGATTACAGCAGCACCTGCAGGCGCAAAGACAGAATACATGATCTATGTAGGCGGAGACGGTGAAGGTAACCACCCTTCATACGGAATCCTGATGAGTGCGGCAGAAGCTCTTAAATCAATCGGAATGACTCTCACAGTAAACGACGTTGCAGACGCAAACATCATGTGGGATGCATTAAAGGCAGAAAATGCTGAGCTCTGGTGCGCAGCATGGTCAGCAACAATCGACCCTGATATGTTCCAGATTTATCACAGCAAGGGCGGTACAGCTCACTACTATGCAATTTACAGCGATTACCTCGATCAGCTCGTAATGGACGGACGTTCCAACACAAGCATTGATTATCGTAAGGCTGTTTATAAGGAAGCACTTGATTTTATCGTAGATTACGCAGTAGAAATCCCTGTATACCAGAGAAACGACCTGTTCCTGTTCTCAACAGAAAGAGTAAATACAGATACTCTGGTTCAGGACCCTACAACTTTCTACACATTCAAGAAAGAAATATACAATATTGAAATGAAATAGGAATAATCTGCGTTATGAAAAAGTTTTTAATCAAACGCATCCTTATTTCGCTGGTTCTGCTGGTGTTTGTATCCATGATTATTTACGCTATTATGCGCTGCATGCCTACATCATTTGTAGAACAAAAGGCACTGACTCTCTCGCAGAGGCCGGGGTCAAAACCATTCGAAGAGTGGATGGGACAGCTCAATGCCGCTTACGGGCTTGGCTGTGGCATCGTAGAAGGGTTTTTT
>ODAI014352766.1_pt1 | contig 56321 bp, 48 predicted proteins | sample 1539321 | NCBI WGS metagenome assembly ODAI01 (sample SAMN02144231, study PRJEB22623) | gut metagenome | biome: sheep rumen | host: Ovis aries | place: New Zealand | reverse complement strand
TATTAAAGCGTGAAATCGCTTACGCAAACAGGCGCGAGCGCATTAACATCATAGGCAAGTATATGGACTACCGGCTCACCCGCATCGAAAAGGGCGGCAGCGTGCCAAAGGATGCACTGAACATTGCCATGATGCTCGGAATTGACTCTTCGATTATTGGGGAGGCAAAGAAATTTATTGAGGAAGCCGCCAAATAGGCGAGATTCCCCAATGCCAACTAACGAACACAATATATGTATATAACTAACATAGATTTATATTAATTTTAAGATATAAATACCAGCCAATTTTATGTAGAAATTTGGAGGAATTTAATGATGAAAAGCAAATTAAACTTGGATTCCGCTAAAATCGCTCACGCTCGCGCTACCGCTGCAGGCATTGCGAAGGATATGCAGGAATTCATCGACTCTCACACTACAGTATCCACCGAAAGAACTATCCTCAGACTGCTCGGTGTAGATGGTGTGGATGATGTGGAGACACCGCTTCCTAACGTGGTTGTAGACCAGATTAAAGAAGCAGGCGGACTTCCGCGCGGAGTTGCTTACTGGATGGGTAACGCAATGATCCAGACCGGATTAAAGCCACAGGAAATCGCTGAAAAGATGGCAGCAGGCGAGCTTGATATTACAAAGCTTCCTACAGCAACCTCAAAGGAAGCTGAAGAGGCTATTATGCCGCTCGTGCACGAATCCTTAAAGAGGATAAAGGCACAGACTGCAAAGAGAAACGAGTATATCGAAAAACTCGGTGAAGGTCCAAAGCCTTATCTCTATGTAATCGTAGCAACAGGTAATATCTATGAAGACGTCACCCAGGCTCAGAACGCTGCACGTCAGGGCGCAGATGTAATCGCCGTAATCAGAACCACAGCACAGTCGCTGCTCGACTATGTGCCTTATGGTCCGACAACAGAAGGCTTCGGCGGTACTTATGCTACTCAGGAAAACTTCCGTATCATGAGAAAGGCTCTCGACGAAGTAGGCGAAGAGGTTGGCAGATACATCAGACTCTGTAACTACTCTTCAGGTATGTGCATGCCTGAAATCGCTGCAATGGGAGCTCTTGAAAGACTCGACGTTATGTTAAACGACGCTATCTACGGTATCCTCTTCCGTGATATCAACATGCAGAGAACAATCGTAGACCAGTTCTTCTCAAGAGTAATCATCGGATACTGCGATATTATCTTTAACTCAGGCGAAGACAACTACCTCACAACAGACGATGCGTACGAAGCAGCACACACAGTACTTGCTTCCCAGTTTATAAACGAGCAGTTTGCTGTACTCGCAAACGTAAAGGAACACCAGATGGGTCTCGGACATGCGTTCGAAATGGATCCTGAAATGGAAAACGGCTTCCTTTATGAGCTCGCACAGGCTTGCATGGCAAGAGAAATCTTCCCTAATGCTTGCCTCAAGTACATGCCTCCTACAAAGTTTATGACAGGAAACATCTTCCGCGGTCATATTCAGGATGCACTGTTCAATCTGGTTTCAATTTGGTCACATCAGGGCATTCAGCTGCTCGGTATGCTGACAGAAGCTATTCATACACCGCACATGCACGATAGATATCTCTCTATCGAAAACGCAAAGTACATCTTCAACAACTGCAAGAACATCGGTGATGACCTCATCTTCAAAGAAGACGGTATTATGCAGAAGCGTGCTCAGTTCGTTCTCGACGAAGCTGACAAGCTTCTCTCACAGGTTAAGGCTGACGGCCTCTTCCACACTATCGAACAGGGTAAGTTTGGTGGCGTAAAGAGAGCTCGTGACGGCGGAAAGGGTCTTGAAGGCGTTTGCGTAAAGGATGAACAGTACTTCAATCCATTCATTCCACTCATGTTAGGAGGTGCAGAATAATGTCAAATTGTTGCACAACAACAGCATCTACAACTGTAGATTTAACTAAAGTAAAGCCTTACGGCGACACCATGAACGACGGAAAGATGGAACTCGCATTCTCCCTTCCTGTGCCTTATGGTGAAGAAGCAGAAGAAGCAGCGAAGCAGCTCTTAAAGCAGATGGGCATGACCGAACCAAGTGTTACTTATTCAAAGGACATGGGCGGCGGCTTCACTTTCTTCGTATGCTACGCAGCATGTCAGCAGACCGTTGACTTCACAAGCATCCACGTAACAAAGGTTGAAGGTGAAGTTATGGACCGTGTTGAGTGCGGCGAATATATCGAAAAGAATATCAAGAGACCTGTAGTCGTAGTCGGTGCTTCCACCGGATCAGACGCACATACCGTAGGTATCGACGCTATCATGAACATGAAGGGCTTCCACGGCCACTTCGGACTTGAGCGTTTCAAGAACATGGAAGCTTACAACTACGGTTCACAGGTTCCAAACGAAGAGCTCATTGCACACGCAATCGAAAAGAATGCCGATGCAATTCTGGTTTCCCAGACAGTAACTCAGAAGGATATTCACATCATGAACCTGACAAACATGGTTGAACTGCTCGAAGCAGAAGGCATCCGCGACAAGGTACTCCTCATCTGCGGTGGCCCTCGTATCTCCCACGAGCTTGCTCAGGAGCTCGGCTACGATGCAGGATTCGGACCTCACAAGTATGCAGAGCATGTAGGTTCATTTATCATCACAGAAATTGTGAAGAGAGGTTGGCAAAAGAAAGAGCCACTTAAATAAAAGGCTTGCTCGAATTTGCCACTCGCCTTCATGATATAAATAAAACTAAGTTGTTAAGAAAGGACATATTATCATGATTAACAAAATCAGAACTGCTGATGAAGCGGTTGCCGGCATCAAAGACGGTATGACGATAATGGTCGGCGGCTTCCTCGGAACCGGTACACCTGAAATCCTGATTGATGCTCTCGTAAAGAAGGGCGTTAAGCACCTCACAGTTATTGCTAACGATGGTGGACTTCCTGCAGCAGCAACAGGTACAACCGACCGTGGCGTAGCAAAGCTTCTTACCGCAGGCATGGTTGATCATATCATCGCATCCCATGTTGGTATGAATCCTTATATCGGTGATCACATGAAGGACGGCACACTCCAGTGCACACTCGTTCCACAGGGATCACTTGCTGAAAAGATCAGAGCAGGCGGCGTAGGTCTCGGTGGCGTACTCACTCCTACAGGCGTTGGTACACTTATTGAAACAGGTGAAAAGGTATCCGTAGGCGAAAGAGAAATCACTATTTCCGAGCCAAAGGAAACAATCAAGATCGACGGTAAGGTATACCTCCTCGAAAAGCCGCTCCGTGCAGACTATGCTCTTTGCAGAGCATCCATCTGCGACACATACGGCAACTTCACTTGCTACAAGGCAACAAAGAACTTCAACGCAGTTATGGCAAAGGCAGCAGATACTGTAATCCTTGCATCTGAAAAGATCGTTGACATCGGTGAGCATCACGTAGATACTTTCCACAATGCCGGCGTATATGTTGATTATATCGTAGGAGGTGAAACACCATGGCAGATTTAAAGGCAAGAATCGCAAAGAGAGCAGCACAGGAATTTCACGATGGAGACGTAGCTAACCTCGGTATCGGCCTCCCTACAATGGTAGCTGATTACCTTCCTGAAGGCGTAGACATCATTCTCCACTCCGAGAACGGTTTTACAGGCCTCGCAGGCGCTGCAGAAAAGGGTAAGGAAGATGTAGACGTTATCAACTCCGGTGGCGGATATGTAACTCACGTACCGCACGGCAACTTCTTCGGTTCCGAAGAATCCTTCTCCATCATCAGAGGCGGACACGTTGACGCAACAGTACTCGGTGCTATGGAAGTAGACGACAAGGGTAACCTCGCAAACTGGATTGTACCTGGCAAGATGGTTGCAGGTATGGGCGGTGCTATGGACCTCGTAGTAGGTGCAAAGAAGGTTATCATCGCTATGCTTCACACTCAGAAGGGTGCACACAAGATCCTCGAAAAGTGCACACTGCCACTGACTGCTATGAACGTAGTAGACATGATTATCACTGAGATGGGCGTTATGCATGTAACAGACAAGGGTCTCGTGCTCACAGAGCGCTGGGCAGACTACTCTGTAGAAGACATCAAGGCTGCTACAGGCTGCCCACTGATCATTGCTGATGATTTAAAGGTTAATCCTGTAGAAGAATAATCCTCAACTAATATAAAAGGCGAATCTGGGGACAGGTCCCAAATTCGCCTTTTTTCTAATTTCGGGACAGGTTCTCCCGAAGATTTAAATAGCTCGAAAGCAGTACCAGCCCGATACCGAGGAAGCAGTTCCACGTGAGCGATTCGCCCAGCACAATAACCGACAAAAGCGGTGCAATCGCTATTTTAAGGAAGAATGAAATTGCACTCACCTGGACGCCGGCATGCTTTATCGTCAGAAACATAAACAGATATCCGCCGCCTGTAACGACGATGCCGGCATAGATGATTACCGGCAGGTTGTCAGCCATTCCTTCCAAAAGAGGCCGCCCGCTGATTAGTATGTAAGCCAGCTGCAAAACCGCGCCCGCATACATGCTGCCTGCAGCTTGCGTGATGGAGCCGATGCGCCTTCCGGCGAACTTGCCGGTTACGGTGTAGAGACCGAACAGCATTGCGCCAAAGAGGACCATCAGTGCGCCTTGAATGGTGTTGCCCGGCTGGATGTCCCAAGGGCAGATCATAAACAGCAGGCCAAACAGTGCGATAAACAGAAAGCCGACCTTTGTCTTTGTCATTTTCTCGCCGGCGAGAAAGTGTGCGCAGACCATCGAGAACATGCCGTTTGTGCCAAGGATGACTGCAGCTGTTGCCGCATTGGAGCGGATGATGCCTGCTTGCGCGATACCCATCGAAATGGGGACGCAGATTGCCCCGGCAGCGATTACAATAAGCACGTCGTTTAAGGTCGCTTTGTGGGGCTTAATTTCGCCCGCTGAGACAGCTTTTTGCCTTTCGCGCTGTTCGCTTAGTGCGATGGGAAGAATCACGGTGGCGCCGATTAGGAACCGCCAGAACGTAAATTGGTACGGGTCGAGGTTGTTGCCTGCAATCTTGCCGGCAATTTCCAGCGTTCCAAAGCATAGCGCGGTCATAAATATATAGATAATAACTTTTTTGTTCAATTAAAATTCACTTCTTTTCTAAATGTAGGGGGCCTGTATCTAGGGAACCTGTCCCCAAATTAGCTTTTTTTCCAATTTGGTGCCTGTCCCCAGATTCGCCTAGGATAAAAGACGGCTGGTGGTGCCGCCTGCGGACAGGCTGTCCTCGTATTTGCCGAGGAGATGCGTCTTTAACAGGGTAATGAACATGTCCATGCTCTCTTCGTCAGGGAAAATCGCGCGTGCGGAGGTATTTCTGCCGCCGCCCTTGCCGCCGTAGATACCGGCATTTTCCTTTACCAGCTTTGCGCAGTCGCACGAAAGACCGTTCGAAATCAAAACGCAGGTCTTGTTCGGACGCGATACGAATATCAGCAGGCGCGGCAGGCATGTCATATCCAGCTGCTTCCCTATTTCAAAGAGGTCGTCCACCTGCAGATCGTTATATTCTCTGGTAAAAATCTCGTCGTTCAGAACTTCCATTTTATCCATCTCTGCCAGCTTTTTAAAGAACAGACCGAGGCTGTAAGCACGCTCCGAAATAACTGAGCGCTTTAGCTGATAGAGCTCGTTTCTGACCGCCTGAACCTTTGCGTCATCACGAGCGAGCTGCTCGTAGATAGTCGCATTTGTTGCCGAAAGGCGGTTTGCCATGTGAGTAAAGAAATCGTGCTTGTACTCGTAATCTAGGTACGCGCGGCGGCCTGCTTCGCAGTAGACCCTGAACATGCCTTTGTTGACCTCCACCTTGAAGATCTTTATCAGCCCCACCTGTCCCGCTGTTGCGGGGTGAGTACCGCAGCAAGCCACGCAGTCGGCAGCATTCTCAATCGCACCGACGCACACAATCGAGATATCCTTTTCTATAGCAAGCTTTTTACGAAGCGGCAAGCCTTCGCACTCCTCGCGCGTTGCGTAGAGACGGCGGATTACCGGCGCATTCGACCAGATTACCTCGTTTGCGCACAGCTCCACATGCTTGCACATATCAAAGGTAAGCTCTTTGTATTCAGGCTTTTCTTCGAGCGAGATATCGATGGTCATATAGTCCTCGCCCATGTGAAAGCCACGGTTGACGCCGCCGTATTCACGGTAAAAGATACCGGAAAGAATGTGCTCGCCGCAGTGACGCTGCATATTATCGAAACGGCGGTCCCAGTCTATCTCCAGTCGGACTTCGGTGCCTTCGGTCAAAAGTTTGAGAGCCGCATCGCGTTTGTCTGGCGATGAAAAGCAAAGCTCGTGATATACCTGCTCTTTGTCTTCGTGAACCTCGCAGACTTCGCAAACAGTGCTGCCCGCGGTTATCTTTCCGAGGTCGCAGCTCTGCCCTCCTCCTGTAGGGAAGAATATGGTCCGGTCTATTTCCAGTGTGATGCCGGCATCGCCTTTTGCAGTAGCTTTTGTTACCCGGGCGCTACCGGATTTTGCATATAAATCATCATAGAATATTTTGTCAGTCTTCATTTTTGGGCACCTCAAATTTGTACATTTAAAATCTAAAATAAGTATACCACAATTGTAAAACTTGTGGTATTATAATATCAATTCGTACAAACTTGCGGTATGATTTCGCAACAAAGTTTACTAAAAATATTGGACACGTAGACTAAAAATATGCTTAATGCCGAAAATAATTGTGCGGAAATGATGCGGTTTTGTTGCAGTTCCAACGCTTGTTATTTTATGGAAAATACTTTGCAAATTACAGGTAGTAATTTTACAGGGCGCTGTTCAATTTTGTAAAAAAACCCCCGTATTCATAGAGGTTTTAAATGGTAAATCGCTATTTTTAGCGATATTTCGAAAGCAAAAAAAGAACAATAAAAACAAATCAAAAATCTGTGGATAAATAGGTATTGACTTTTCGACGATGACCTTTCAAACTTGTAAAAATCAACCACAAAAGGCTATCGACTTTTCCACAGGAGCTTGTGGGAAAAATTGTATACAATCACATTTCCAGATGTGGAAAACTCGCCAAAGGTGTGAAAATCAACAAGTTGTACTATGTTGAAAACTAAATTTCACACAATTCAGTTCAGTTTACATAAAACCTTGAAAATTAATTTTACAAGGTTATAATATTTATGCATATCGCATAGTAAAAATCCTCATAGGAGACGAAGTTATGTTAAAGGAAAAAACAGTCTACAAAGAAGAGCTGCCGGTTAACGTTATTGTGGCCGACATAAAGAATTACCCGATCCATTTCCACGAAGACATCGAAGTGGTTTTTGTTCTCGATGGCAGCATCGGTTTAAAGAACGGGTACTATCAGTACACTCTTAAAAAGGGAGACATCTACATAATCAACGACAACGAGACACATAGCTTCGAAAGCACGGGCGAGCCGAATATGGTCATGATGCTCCAGATGGACATGCGCTATTTCTCTGACTATTACGAAGGCCTCAGAAACAGCTTTTTCATCACCGACATGGAGGATGACAACGACGACAGCATCGATGTGCTCCGTACAATTCTCGCCAAAATAATGATGGAAATAATCCAAAAGGGCTACGGCTACGAGCAAAAGGTTATCGAGTCAACTCACAACCTGATCTCCTGCCTCCTTTCGGACTTCAGATATTTCGTGATGGAGGACGGCAAGTTTGTTAACGGCGTAAAGAACCGCGGCGACAAAATCCTCGCAGGCCGCCTGAACCGCATCACCGACTACATGCACGAAAACTACATGCGCAAGCTGACTCTGTCGGAAATCGCCGACAAAGAGCACCTCTCGATTTACTACCTTTCACACGTAATCAAAGAGGCGACGGGCCTTTCATTCCAGGAGCTCCTTTCGTTTATCAGAGTCGAAGAATCCGAAAAGCTGCTGCTGGGCACAAACAAAAAGATTGGTGCAATAGCAGAGGAGTCGGGCTTTTCGGCTGTACGCTACTACATAAAGCACTTCCAGACCTGGTTTGGCATGACACCGAGCGAGTACCGCAAGGCTTACAACGGCAAAACCATCAGCCACGAGTCGCAAGCAGAGTACGAGCGCAGCAATCCGGACAATATTGAGTTCGCAATAAAAAAGCTCGTAAAGGGCGTATATTCCGACTATGCGGGCAAGCAGAAATCCCGCTCGACCATCATTGATGTAAACCTGCCTGAAGCCTTCCTGAATCCGGGCGAGTTCCTGTTCCAGGCAGAGCTTTTCGGCCGCGAAGTTATGAAGCCGATTGCAAGACCGTACAATCTCTTAAAGAGCCTGAAGGAGACCGTTCTCGCATCAGGCCCGAACTACATAATTACCACTGCGAGCAAGTCTGAAAAGGACATCGTCAGCATGAGCATTCTGATTTACAATGTTGACGAGCAGCTAAAGGACCGCCTCGCAGGTCTCACCACAAAGGACAAGGCTCTTGAGCTCGTGCGCGAGTACGAGGAAGAGACCGAGTTCCTGATTCGCATGGGCGGACTTTCCGGCGACTACCGTGTAAGCCGCTATACGCTGACTCGCGACAACGTCATTTCCGCCTACGAGGATGCCATCCGTCACCGCAGTGCGACAGGCACCAGACAGGCTATTGTAAATAACTGGTCCACGCTTCCGCACATCGACTTCAGCCGCGTCACCGTTTCCGACACGCTGAGCCTGATGAACACCTTAAGCGGCGTGAGCGCAGAACTCATCCTTCTTGACAGGGAGTAGAAAAATGCAAGGTATGCAAGGCAAAACCCGCAAATTTGATGTTTACCGTGGTGGCTCCAATCTGCCACCGAGCATGGCAAGCATGCGACTGATAGACAGCTACGTTACCGACACCCGCCTGATGGGTGTTGTTGGCGTGTTTGCACACTGGAAGGTAACATACTACAGAGCACCCGAAAAGGAAGAAGATTTCAGCCAGTTCTTTTATTTCGAGACCGAGGAATACGGCTTTGAGGAATACGCATCCGTCTGCGGCGACGACAAGGAGACCGTAAAAAAGATAGAAAGCAACCTCTTTGGCGGTCTCGGCGGAAAGAAGATACCAATCGGAGAGTCAGAGCTTTTGTGGCTATTAAAGACCTTTGTTGATTTCAATCTCAGCAAAAATCAGCCGCTCCCGGACAAGAGAGAGGAATACATGTATCTTATCTCAAATCCGGTTGAGTTTTCAGCAAAAGAGCGCGCAAGCATAATGAACAAAATCTGCACGCCTATAGTCAACAATTACCAGGCCATACACTATTTCCTGATGCGTCTGGCGGGCAAGGACTTCTCGGCTGCGGCACATCTGATAAAGGGGAACATTTTGCTGAACCAGATGGAAACCGTGCCGATCTCCACAATGGTCATGAACACCATCGACATCGACACGGCCGGCGAGGAGTGCACCTACATGGCGGAGACTCTGCTCGACTGCACCGAAGACTATCTGCTGGTCGTAAGCCAGCTGACGGTGGACAAGGAGCACCGGATTATCGACTACCACGCCCTCAGCTCGATGCGCATCAGTCCGCAGGAGGCTTCGATGAAGCTGCGCAAGTCTGAGTATGTCACAAACTACACTTACGACGGCGGTGTGGAGCTGTTTGAAAGCAGCTGCCCGGATCTGGTGGAGCGTGCGGTGGCTTCGGAGCAGGAGGCCGGAAGCTTGTACCTGCGCTTCTGCCCGAATAACGATCATGTGAAAAAGAGAGTTTTTCGTTTGAACGACGATGTGGAGGGTATATATTTCGTATCGAGGGGTCAGATAATTGCAGCGGCTTACACGCTGACGTCCATCATGCAGCTCGAGCACGAGCTCAAAAGCTCGCGCATTGCCGGCAGGCTGTTCCCAACTGCGAAGTACGAATTTAAAGAGCCGCTGATTTACGAATATATCAGCAGCGGAATCGAAGATTTCAATGAATTCGTCGACCTGATCAGACAGGACACTCCGAGCGGACCCGATGGAAAAAATTAGCCAAACCGCTTGACAGTTAACTGCCAAGTGAATATAATTAGCTTAACTTAAATCTAAAGATGAATATCGAAAAGCCTTTATCAAGAGTGACTGAGGGACAGGCCCTATGAAGTCCGGCAACCTGAGGAGCTGCGAAAGCGGTTCATTAAGGTGCTAATTCCTGCAGGTACATGCGACCTGAGAGATGAGGGGAAAGAAAACAGTATTTCAGCCCCTTCTCGCAAGGGGCTTTTTGATTGAAAGGAGAAAAGAATGAGAAAGTTATTTACATCCGAATCAGTAACAGAAGGCCATCCTGACAAGCTTTGCGATCAGATTTCCGATGCGATTCTGGACGCGATTTTTGAAAAGGACCCTAACGGCCGTGTTGCCTGCGAGACCACAGCTACTACAGGCTATGCAATGGTAATGGGCGAAATCAGCACATCCTGCTATGTTGATATTCCAAAGATTGTTCGCGGAGTTATCTGCGACATCGGATACGACAAGAGCGAGTATGGCTATGACGGCAACACTTGCGCAGTTCTTCAGGCTATCGACGAGCAGTCCGGCGACATCGCGCTCGGCGTTGACAAGGCTCTCGAGTACAAGGACGGCACATTAAACGACGAAGCCATCGACAAGACAGGCGCCGGCGACCAGGGTATGATGTTCGGCTATGCCTGCAACGAGACACCTGAACTGATGCCTATGCCTATCGAGACTGCACACAAGCTCGCACTGCAGCTCACAAAGGTTAGAAAGGACGGCACATTAAAGTATCTCCGTCCGGACGGCAAGACTCAGGTTACAGTAGAGTACGACGGTGACAAGGTTGTTCGCATCGACACAATCCTTATCTCCACTCAGCACGATCCTGACGTAACTCAGGACCAGATAAAGAAAGACCTCATCGAGTATGTAATCAAGCCAATCGTACCGGCTGAGCTGCTCGACGATCAGACAAAGTACTACGTAAATCCTACAGGCAGATTCGTTATCGGCGGACCTCACGGAGACTCCGGACTTACAGGCCGTAAGATTATCGTAGACACCTACGGCGGCTATGCAAGACATGGCGGCGGCGCATTCTCCGGCAAGGACCCTACAAAGGTTGACCGTTCCGCAGCTTATGCAGCTCGCTATGCGGCAAAGAACGTTGTAGCGGCAGGCCTCGCTGACAAGTGCGAGATCCAGCTCGCTTACGCTATCGGTATTGCAAGACCTGTATCCATCATGGTTGACACGTTCGGCACAGGCAAGCTCGACGACGAAAAGATCGCTGAAATCGTGGGCAAGGAATTCGACTTCCGTCCTGCAGCAATCATCCGCGACCTGAACCTCCGTCGTCCAATCTACCGTCAGACCGCAGCATACGGCCACTTCGGCAGAACCGACGTCGATCTCCCTTGGGAGCACACCGACAGAGTCAGCGATCTGAAGAAGTATCTGTAGGAATAGCTGTAGAAATATCGGTAGGTGAGAAATGTCAACAAATTACAAGCTTATGTCAGAGCAGCTGCGCTCTCTTTCGGAGGCGTCATCGCACTATATGCCCATGCTTTCAAATGCGTCAGCCATCCTCTATGACGGGATGGACGACCTCAACTGGGCGGGCTTTTACCTGATGAACGAAGGGGCTTTGCTCCTAGGACCGTTCCAGGGAAAGGTGGCCTGCGTTCGCATAGAAATCGGGCGCGGCGTTTGCGGAACCGCAGTTGCGGAGGACAAAACCCAGCTGGTTAAAAATGTCCACGAATTTCCGGGTCACATTGCCTGTGACAGCGCGTCGAACTCGGAGATTGTCGTGCCAATACATTCGGGCGGCAAGATTGTGGGCGTCCTTGACATTGACAGCCCCAGCCTCGGACGCTTTGATGAAGAGGATAGGATCGGCCTCGAGGGCTTCGTGAAGGTGCTCGAAGAGGTGACGGTTTTTTAGGGAATTGGGTTAGGATATTGAATGTGAAAACATCCCAAGAAAACTAAAGGCAGCTCGGAAGGGCTGCTTTTTGTGTTTAGTCATATTCAAATATCCCCTGCACGGCATCTGAGATATCCATGATTTTATCGTAAGGCAGGCTGTCAACCTTGATGCAAGCGCGCGCCTTTGGGTCAACCGTCTTTATTTGCTCGCATATAGCGGTCCCTTCCGTATCGGCATTTCCTTTTGCAACAATGTGGACAGGGCCTGCAGGGATGTCAGGTAGCATAGGACAAACATGAAACATGCCGGTAGCTCTGATAAATGCATTGTTGCTGACTATAATAAACAGCTTTTTCGGGAAGCTGTTTATTTTTATTATATCCCCTTGGCTAAACTTGTTCATAAAATCTCTCTCCCTTCGGGTTCGCCCCAATCGAAGTCACAAACCGAAATTTTGCCGCCATATTCGGCCAACCGCTGTTCAAAAGTCTTGTGAACAAATTTCTTTTTGAGAATAATTGCGCCATTCTCTACTTCAAGCTCTAATACATCCGAGATATTCAGCTGTAACTGTGTGAGTATCTCCTTAGGGATTCTGATGCCTTGGCTGTTACCCCATGCTCTGATTGCTACCTGTTCCATACAATCACCTCCGTTATACTGTATATACATTATACTGTAAGACGTGATTTTTTTCAATACGATTTCATTTATCCCAAATGCTTCTTAGGAATAAACTCAATTCTCAGCGTTGTGTCCATTGCCTCAGCCAATCTTTTTAGCAAGGCTAGGCTGGGATTTCTGGTACCTTAGCAAGCGTACAGTTCTAAGATTCCGATTTGGAATCTTAGAATCGTGCAGGCAAAGCAGCCCGAAAGGGCTGCTTTTTGTGAATCTATGCACTAAACACGTGTATTATCTAAATGTAGTGCATAGAGTGCTTGCGATTTTTTGCGATTAGCAGCTGAAAATATGTACTATTTCATGGAATTCTATTGATTTAGTGCATAGCATTATCGGCTCCAAGCTGCATAATCATTGGCTTGAGCCGTTTTTATATGCACTATAAGCACGATTTTACGCATGTAGTGCATAGATTCGCCAAAGGCAGGGTTCGCGCAGTTAAGAACCATGTGGTATAACACAGATGGCGCGGATCAAGCGCGATAATTTAGACAACAATCATCGGTGCCTGCATCTGCATCTGGGGCGGCAGAAAGCTGCTCAAGTAATTTTTATTACAAGGGAAAGAACACATTGACTTTTAGGGAACTTTTTGCTACAATTTGTTCAAGAAAGTTCCCTAAAGGAGACTAGATATGAATATGAAAGACGATATCAGAGATCTGATTCGTGAGAAAGGCGAGCTGGAAGCTAGACTAAAGCTTATTCCTTACGACGGTTCTCCGGAAGTCAAAGAAAATAAAAGCGGAAAGTATCTATATATCCGTAAACGCGTAGCCGGTCGTCTCACTTCGACTTATGTGGATGTATATTCCGATGACCTGTATCAACTGCTCCTTCGCAATGCGAAAGAAGCAAGAGAAATCAAAAAACTGCTCCGAAGGGTTGAAAAGCAGCTTGCCGAGCTTGGTTACACCAAAGAAGAGCTGCCGGCGAATGTGATTGCGAACCTTGATTTCGCGCGTGCAAATATTAAAACCAGCATTTACGATCAGGCCATACTGGAAGGCGTCTCGACTACGTTTCCGCAGACAGAGGACATAATCGAAAACGGCACCGTGAACGGAATGACCGTGAGCGATGTGCAAAAGATTCTCAACCTAAAACATGCCTGGGAGTTCATTTTGGACGAGGACGTGATTCGGGCGGCTAGCGATTACTATCTGCTATGCCACATAGCACGTCTGATAAATGAAGGATTTTACGCCGAAGGCGGCAGGCTCCGTGGCGTTCCGGTGACTATCGGCGGATCGAGTTATGCTCCGCCTCTTCCGATTGAACCTGATATTAAAGAAAGACTCCATGGCATCGTCTCTTCTGCAGGCTCCGACATAGACAAGGCGGTGGAGCTTTGCATGTATGTCATGAAAACGCAGGCATTTATAGACGGCAACAAGAGGGCGGCGGTTATCTTTGCCAACCACTATCTGATTTCCAAGGGGCAAGGGCTCCTGGTCGTGCCGGAAAAATATGTTTCGGATTTCAAAAAACTGCTCATCGAGTATTACGAGGGCGAAGATATAGGAACAATACGCGAATTTTTAAAAAATCACTGCTGGATACGTTGTTAGGCAGAAAGCTGCTCAAGTAATTCCCCGTAGACTTTCCTACATATATATGTTACAATACAAGGGATGAATACTATGCAAGACCGAAAAAACTGAATCAAAATTTTTCGGCGATAGTCTATGCAGGCTATCGCTGTTTGTATTGCAAGGAAACATAGGAGTCACACAGTGGGATTGATACTTTCAAAGTTCGGCGGCCGCTGCATCGGAGATGTAGAAGAGCTTGCCAAAATTAAAAATATAATACGAGGAGACATCGCCATCCCGGGCACCGCAGGCACAACCACACCAGACATCCCGGGCACCGCAGGCACGTCCGCTCCGGAGCGCCGCTACATAGTGGTTTCCGCGCCGGGCAAGCGCAGCGAAGAGGATCAAAAGATTACGGACCTGCTCTACCTCTGCTTCTCGAACATCGAGCACAACGTGCCGTACCAGCAGGTGTTTCAGGTGGTCTGCGAGCGCTTCCTCGCAATTGCTGCGGGGCTGGGCATCCGAATCGATCTGGCGGGCGAGTTTCTTGCCATCCAGAAAAAGATGGAGCACGGCGGCACTGAAGACTACATCGCCAGCCGCGGCGAGTACATAATGGCAAAGATTCTCGCGGCGTATCTGGACATGGACTTCGTCGACGCCGAAGGGCTGATTCTGTTCGACAAGTTCGGCCGCCTGATGGAAGAAGAGACTGACCGCGCCATTCGCGAAGAGCTCGAGAAGCACGAAACAGCAATCATTCCCGGCTTTTACGGTACACTTCCGGACGGCTCAATCAAGACCTTTGTAAGGGGCGGCAGTGACATTACCGGCGCACTTGTGGCAAAGGCGATGCATGCGGACGTTTACGAAAACTGGGGCGACAGAAGCGGCTTTTTGATGGCAGACCCTGCGATAGTCGAAAACCCTCGCCAGATAGAGCACATGACTTATGCGGAGCTCAGGGAGCTGTCTTATATCGGAAGCCCCATGATGCCGGAAGCATCAATCTTTCCGGTGCGCAGAGCAGGCATACCGCTTCACATCAGAAGCACCGAGGACCTTTCAAACCCCGGCACGCTGATTACAACCGAGCCGTCTGACATCAGATGTAAGGAAAGCGAGCTGACGGGAGTGGCAGGCAGTGCAAACTTCGCAGTATTTTCGGTGTTCCGCGGACTTCTGGGCGGCGAAAAGGGAGTGCTCCGCAAAATCCTGTCGGTATTCGAAGACTGGGACATCAGCGTGGAGCATGTGCCGAGCGGGATAGACAGCTTGTCCGTCATTGTCAGCGCAGATGCCGTAGAGGGCAAGGAAGACGAAATCGTGGATGAGCTTAGACGAAAGATTCGGCCGGAGAATGTGGTGGTCGAAAGAGTGGCGCTTATGAATGTAGTAGGCAGCGCATTCTATCACCGTCCGGGCTGTGCGGCAAAGACCATGACCGCGCTTGCAAAGGAAGGCATCAGCTTGCGCATGATAGACCAGGGCGCATCTGAAATCAACATCATACTCGGAGTGGCACCGGAGGAATTCGAAACTGCGGTGAGAGCCATATATAAAGCTTTTGAGGGGTAAAGGAGGCCCCGGACAGGAATGGAACATAGTATCGCCGTATACATAGTGGCCATAGTCGTACTCCTGATTTTTTCGGGATATTTCTCCGCGACAGAGACCGCTTTTACGTCGCTGAATCGCGTGAGACTGAAAAATGCCGCGTCTGACGGAGATTCGCGGGCCAGACTGGTGCTCGACCTTGCGGAGGAATTCGACAAGGTGCTTTCAACAATTCTGATAGGAAACAACATTGTAAACATCACAATGACAGCGGTTGCAACCGTGCTGTTTGTGGACCTGTACGGGTCGTACGGTGCTACGATTGCTACAATTGTGACCACGGTCATTGTGCTGATATTCGGTGAGATTTCGCCGAAATCCATAGCAAAGGAAAGGCCGGAAGCGTTTGCGAAGTTTGCTGCGCCGCTGCTGCGCGTGAACATGGTTATATTCACGCCGCTGACCTTTATCTTTAAAAAGTGGAAGGTGCTGATCACCAAAATCTTTAACCTCGAAGAAGACCACGGCATTACCGAGGAGGAGCTTCTCACGATGGTTGAAGAGGCTGAAACCGAGGGCGGCATCGACGAAGAGCAGTCGGAGCTCATACAAAATGCGATTGAGTTTAACGAGCTTGATGCGCTTGATGTACTGACGCCGAGAACGGATCTGGTTGCAATCGATATAGAAACCGAAGCCGAAGAGGTCGGGAAAATCTTTAAATATACAGGGTTTTCGAGACTGCCCGTGTACGAGGACGATCTCGACAATATCCTCGGCGTTATAAACCAGAAGGATTTCCACAACTTCGTGGTGGCTCAGGATAAAGGCATTTCGGATGTTATAAAGCCGGTCGTTTTCGTGGCGCCTTCGATGAAAATCGCAGCGCTTCTTAAAAAGCTGCAGACGGCAAAGTCGCACATGGCAATCATCGTTGACGAATACGGCGGCACGATGGGCATAGTCACGATGGAGGACATCATCGAAGAGCTCGTCGGCGAAATCTATGACGAGCACGACGGGATGGAAACGCAGGAAATCCTCGAGCTGCAGGACGGCAGCTATCGCATCCTCTGCTCGGCAAACCTAGACAAGATGTTTGACTACTTTGACGTATCGGCCGAAATGGATGTGACCACCGTAAACGGCTGGGTTGTGGTAGTCCTCGACAAGCTGCCGCAGGTCGGCGACACGTTCGACTACCGCATTGAAAACAAGGTATTCCACGTAAAGGTAACAAAGGCGGACGACCGCCGTGCAATTGAGATACACATGGTATTGGAAGAGCTGGCACCTGATGATGTGCCTGAAGAAGAACGAAAGGAAAAGGTGAATTAAATGGGATTAATGGAAAAAATATTTGGGGATCCGGGCGAAAAGCAGATTAAAAAGATTGACGCCGAGGTAGAGGCCGTACTGGCACTCGAGCCGGAGATGCAGGCCCTCTCCGACGAGGAGCTGCGCGCAAAAACAGCAGAGTTCAGAAAGAGATATGAAGAGGGCGAAAGCCTCGACGACATGATGGTAGAAGCCTTTGCCGTGTGCCGTGAGGCGGCGTGGAGGTCGCTTGGCATGAAGCATTTCAAGGTGCAGCTGATCGGCGGCGTAGTGCTCCACCGCGGAGACATCGCTGAAATGAAGACAGGCGAAGGTAAGACGCTTGTCGCAACGCTGGCGGCTTATCTGAACGCAATTCCGGGCAAGGGTGTGCATGTTGTCACAGTAAATGACTACCTCGCAAAGCGTGACGCGGAGTGGATGGGAAAGCTGTACAGCTTCCTCGGTCTGACTGTCGGCTGCGTGGTGCACGGCATCACAAACGAGCAGAGGCGGCAGGCTTATATGGCAGACATCACCTACGGCACAAACAACGAGTTTGGCTTTGATTACCTCCGCGACAATATGGTCATCTACAGCAAGGACCTGATGCAGCGCGAGCTCAACTACGCCATCGTCGACGAAGTGGACTCCATTCTGATCGACGAAGCCAGAACCCCGCTGATTATTTCCGGTCCCGGCGCAAAGTCGACCGACCTCTACCAGACGGCAGACAGATTCGTGATGAGCTTGAAGCCGGCCGTGGATTTTGAGATGGACGAAAAGGAGAAAACGATTGCGCTTACTGAGGATGGTGTGCGCGCATGCGAAAAGTTCTTTGGTGTCGAAAACTTTTCCGATCCGGAGAACATGGAAATCAACCACCACGTGATTCAGGCGTTAAAGGCCCGCCACATCATGAAGCGTGATGTTGACTATATTGTAAGGGATGGCGAAATCGTTATTGTCGATGAGTTCACAGGTCGTTTCATGTTCGGCCGCAGATATTCCAACGGACTGCACCAGGCCATCGAAGCGAAGGAAGGCGTGCTCGTTCGTTCGGAGTCAAAGACTCTCGCAACCATCACACTGCAGAATTACTTCCGTATGTACCAAAAGCTCGCCGGCATGACCGGTACCGCAAAGACCGAGGAAGAGGAATTCCGCGAGATTTACAATATGGACGTTCTCGTCATTCCGACCAATCGTCCGATTGCGCGTGTCGATGCTGACGATGCCATCTACTCAACGGAGGAGGGCAAGTTCAAGGCTCTCGCCGACAAGATTAAAGAAGTGCATGAGACGGGCCAGCCGGTGCTGGTGGGCACAATTTCCGTCGAGAAATCAGAATACGTCTCCGAGCTTTTAAAGAAGCGGGGAGTTAAGCATAATGTCCTCAATGCAAAGCAGCATGAGCGCGAAGCCGAAATCGTTGCGGAAGCAGGCCGCGAGGGCGCCGTTACCATCGCCACCAACATGGCCGGCCGTGGTACCGACATCATTCTGGGCGGCAACCCGGATTTCGAGGCAAAGCGCGAGATGAAAAAGCTCGGCTTCACAGAGGAGCAGATCAGCTTCGCAACAGGCTTTGCGGCAACAGATGACGCAGAGCTGATTGAGGCGAGAAAGAAGTATCAGGAGCTGCTTGCTCAGTTCAAGGCAGAGCGTGCGCCTGAGCAGGAAAAGGTCAGAGCCCTCGGCGGTCTCTGCATCCTCGGCACAGAGCGCCACGAGTCGAGACGTATCGACAATCAGCTGCGCGGACGTGCCGGACGTCAGGGAGACCCGGGCTATACTCAGTTCTACTTGTCGATGGAAGACGATCTTTTGAGACTCTTTGGCGGCGAGAGGCTGCAGGGCGTGGCAAGCAAGCTTGGCATGGGCGAGGGCGACGAGCTGAAGGCGGGCATGCTTTCGCGTACGGTCGAGAATGCGCAAAAGAAGGTCGAAGGCCGTAACTTCTCGATTCGTAAGTATGTGCTCCAGTACGACAACGTCATGAACAAGCAGCGTGAGATTATCTACGACGAGCGCCGCAAGGTTCTCTTTGGCGAGGATTTGCATGACTATATCCACAATATGATGGAGGAGCTGGTCGAAAACATTGTTGCCTCCGGCACTGCGGGCTACAAGTATGCGGAGGAGTGGGATTTTGACCACATGAACAGCGCTGCGCTGAGGCTTTGCGGGGCTTACAGGGCAAAAGGCTACAGTGAGGACGAGCTGCAGGAGCTTACGCCTGAGGCACTGACCGGGGATATGCTCGAGCAGTTTGCGGAGCTCTACGAGGCAAAGGAAGCAGAAATCGGAGCGGACAAGATGCGTGAGATTGAGCGCATGATTCTGCTGCGTGTTGTAGATAATAAATGGATGGATCACATCGATGCGATGGATCAGTTAAAGACCGGTATCGGGCTGCGTGCCATGGGGCAGATTGACCCGGCTCAGGCCTATGCGCAGGAAGGCTTTGATATGTTCGAAGAGATGATCGGGGATATCAAGGAGGATACGGTTAAGTTCTGCTATAACGTAACAATAGCAACAGGCACCGAGCGTAAGGAAATTATCGGAGCCGGCGAGGGTCACAAGGACGAGTTCGTTGACAGGGGCGGCCAGACAGGCAGCGGACTGCCGATTCAGGGCCCGGTGGGCATGGCTGCGCCGATGGGCGGTGCGCAGGGCGGTATGCCGCAGGCGCAAAAGATTCCGCCGCGCCAGCAAAAGCCGGTTACCTTCAGGCGCGAGGCTCCAAAGGTTGGGCGTAACGACCCATGTCCATGCGGCAGCGGCAAGAAGTACAAAAACTGCTGCGGCCGCGAAGGCTAATCTGGGGACAGGCCCCAAATTGGAAAAAAGGCGAATTTAGGGATAGGTGGCACACTGCAGCCTGTCCCCAAAATAGAAAAAAGGCCAATTTGGGGCCTGTCCCCAGATTGGAAAAGGGAAGAAGATGCTGATAGAAGAAGTAAAGAGTGGGCTTGCGGGGCTGCGCAAGCAGCTTGCCGAAGCGGGCGATGCGCTCAGGGCACCGAGCCTGGAGGCAAAGCTTGCGGACCTCGAAACGGAGTGCACGATTCCGGGCTTTTGGGACGACCCGGAAAGAGCGCAAAAAACACTCAAAGAAAAGAAATCAATCGAAAACAAACTCGGGGAGCTATCCGACATACGCAGCAGGCTCGATGACATAGAAGTGATGTGCGAGCTCGCAGAGGAAAGCGGCGACGAGGGCATGGAGGACGAAATCGCGGAAATGAACCGCGAAGTAACCGAAAAGCTCGAAGCCCTAACGCTCCGCACACTGCTCACCGGAGAGTACGATAAAAACAACGCCATCCTCTCGATACACGCGGGCACGGGCGGCGTTGACGCCAACGACTGGGCGGAAATGCTGATGCGTATGTACATGCGCTGGTGCGAGTCGCGAGGCTTTGCTGTCTCCATCCTCGACATGCAGCGTGAAGAGGAAGCCGGCATCAGAAACTGCACGATGCTGGTTGAGGGCGAAAATGCCTACGGGTACCTGCGCTGCGAGCGCGGCGTGCACAGACTGGTGCGAATTTCGCCATTTAACGCACAAAACAAGCGTCAGACCAGCTTCGCAAAGGTCGAAGTCGCACCCGAAATCGACGACAGCGTGAATGTGGAAATAGATCCAAATGACCTGCGCATAGACACCTATCGCAGCAGCGGCGCCGGCGGCCAGCACATCAACAAGACTGACTCGGCGATTCGAATCACCCACATTCCAACGGGCATAGTCGTGACCTGCCAGAACGAGCGCAGCCAGTTCCAGAACAAAGACATGGCGATGCGCGTGCTGATCGGCAAGCTGACCGAACTGGCCGAGCGCGAGCACAAGCAGAATCTCAAAGACCTCCAGGGCGACTTTTCCGAAAACACCTGGGGCAGCCAGATTCGAAACTACGTGCTGCAGCCTTACACGCTCGCAAAGGACGTGCGCACGGGCTACGAAACCCCTGCGGTGCAGTCGGTGCTCGACGGCGACCTCGACCCATTCATAAACGCAATGCTGAGACAAAGCTCAAAGGAGCAGGCAAAAGAACAGGAGAAAAATTAAATGGACATAGCAAAAAAGCTTGCGGAGGAGCTTAACATCCGCCCGAAGCAGGTAGAAGATACAATCGCCCTGATTGACGAGGGCAACACCATCCCATTCATCGCGAGGTACCGCAAGGAAGTCACCGGCGGCCTCTCGGACGAGATTCTGCGCGAGCTCGACGAGCGCCTGACCTACCTCAGAAACCTCGAAGAACGCAAGGCAGAGGTTGCGCGGCTCATCGAAGAACAGGGCAAGCTCACCGAAGAGCTGAAGGCAGAAATCGAGAAGGCGGAAGTCCTACAGCGCGTGGAAGACCTCTACAAGCCGTTCAAGCAGAAAAAGGCGACGCGCGCTTCAAAGGCGAAGGAGCGCGGACTCGAGCCGCTTGCGGACATTTTCTGGGCGCAAGAGCTTGAAACAGGCGATATAAACGAAATCGCCGCACCTTTTGTGAACGGCAGTGACGACAAGGACAAGGGCGTGCCCGATGCGGACGCCGCTATCCGGGGTGCATGCGACATCATCGCAGAGCGCATCGCAGACGATCCCGAAATCACAGCCGCAGTCCGCGAAAAGACGAAAGGCTTTGGCGTTATCAGCACTGAAGCAGCCGACCCCGACGAAGAAACGGTTTACGATATGTACTACGGCCACAGCGAAGGCATCGCAAAAATGCCTAACCACCGCGTACTCGCAGTAAACCGCGGCGAAAAGGAAAAGAAGCTCAAGGTCAAGGTCGTATGCGAGGTAGGCGACATGGAAGCCCTGATCGCCGGCATGGTAATCACCAACACCCACTCCATTTTCGAAGGCCTGCTGCGCGAGACAATCGCAGACGCTTACAAGCGCCTGATGGCACCGAGCATCGAACGTGAAATGCGTAATATGCTGACCGAGCGCGCCGAGCTCGACGCGGTAAAGGTTTTCGCAAAGAACACCGAAAAGCTCCTGATGGTGCCGCCGGTAAAGGGCGCACGCATTATTTCCATAGACCCGGGCTACAGAACAGGCTGCAAGGTGGCAGTGCTGACCGAAACCGGCAAGCTCGTGGCTTATACCACCATCTACCCGACCGAGCCAAAGAACGATGTGAAGGGCACCGAAGCCGTGCTGAAGAAGCTTATTGACAAGTATCGCATCAACACCATCGTTATCGGCAACGGCACCGCATCGCGCGAGACCGAAGAGGTTGTGGCAAACTTTTTACGCAAGGAAGGCTACGAGGGCGTCCGCTACACCATCGTCAACGAGGCGGGGGCGTCGGTTTACTCGGCGAGCAAGCTTGCGACGGAAGAATATCCGGACCTCGATGTTACCACCAGAGGCGCAATGTCTCTCGGCCGCAGACTGCAGGATCCGCTTGCGGAGCTTGTAAAGATTGACCCTAAATCCATTGGAGTAGGCCAGTACCAGCACGATATCGATCAGAATCTCCTTGCGGGAGCGCTCGGAAATGTCGTTGAAGACTGCGTAAACCGTGTAGGAGTGGATCTGAACACGGCGAGCCCGTCACTGCTGTCGTACATTGCGGGCATCAATATGGGAATCGCAAAAAATATCGTGGCTTATCGCGAAGAAAACGGCAGATTCACAAACCGCAAGCAGCTCCTCAAGGTTGCAAAGCTCGGTGAAAAAACATATAACCAGTGCGCAGGCTTTATGCGTATATCCGATGGTGAAAATCCGCTCGATGCAACCTCGGTGCATCCGGAATCATACGCTGCGGCGGAGGAAATGCTTTCCCGCCTCGGTCTGTCAAAGGATGCAATAACCAGCGGCGGAGTTTCAAATATTGACGATTTAATCTGCGAAACCTTCAAGGTAGAGGGTTCACGCAAAGAGAAAAAGGCTGCAAGATATGAAAAGCCTGACCTTTCGGGCCGCGGCCGCGGAATGGATGCCCTGATTGCGCTCAATAACGAGCTGCACAAGCAGGAAAGAGAAGCAAAAGAGGCTGCAAAGGCAGCTGCAAAGCCTGCAAAGAACCCGGGGCTTGACAAATCCATCGCAAAGATGGCGGCAGAACTGAACATAGGCGAGCTGACGCTCAAGGACATAGTTGCTGAAATAAAAAAGCCTGCCCGCGACCCGCGTGAGGACGCTCCGGCAGTAATCTTCAGAAACGATGTTAAAAAGTTTGAAGACCTGAAGGTCGATATGGTGCTTGAGGGCACAGTCAGAAACGTAGTCGATTTCGGTGCATTTATAGATATCGGCGTAAAAAACGACGGTCTTGTGCACATATCCGAGATGTCCGATCGCTATATAAAGCATCCGATGGATGTGGTTTCCGTCGGCGACAACGTAAAGGTTCGTATCATCGGAATTGACCCTGCAAAGGGCAAGGTTTCGCTCTCGATGAAGGGTGTAAAATAGTGAAAAACATAGAAATCTCAGGCGTCAGGGCGGTTTACTTCAGCCCGACTGGCAGCACAAAGATCATAACTGAATATGTGGCAAAAGGGCTCGCAGAGCTTTTGGGCGTTCCAATGAGGAGCACCTCCTACACGCTCCCGGGCGAGAGGGCGCGAGCGCTTACATCAATGGAATTATCGCATCGGGAAGATAGCGAGGAGAGGCTGCAAAGTACAGCGAAGCCGCTGCAAAATGTCCCGGGAGTTTTTGCACCCGGTGAACTCGTGGTCTGGGGGACCCCGACCTATGCAGGGCGCATCCCAAACAAGACGCTGGATTTTGTCCGCGAGATCCTGACGACTCGGGCAAAACCGGAAGCTTTGGCCGATAGTGTCGGCAAAGTAGTCAAAGAAATCAGTACAGCAGTAAATTCTGAAAGCGATAAATCCGTTTTTAGAAATCTGATGATTCCTATCGCTGTTTATGGTAACCGCAGCTTTGATAACTGCCTTGCGGAGCTTGGCGGCTTGATGAAAAAGGGTGGTTATTTGCAGGTTGCAGGCATTGCAATGCCGACGAGACACACCTTTTCAAAAACCCTTGGGGCGGGCAGACCTGACAGTGCGGATTTTAAGGCACTAGACGATTTTTGCGTGAAAATCAAACATAAATTAATGGATATGGCTGTGACCCCCGTGGCATTTCCCGGTGAGGAAGAGCCTGAAAGATACTACACTCCGCTTCGCGCAGACGGTGAGCCTGCCAAGTTTCTCAAGGCAAAGCCGCAGCTTCATCCTGAAAAATGCACAGGCTGCGGAACCTGCGCAGCGGTATGTCCGATGGGCAGCATCGAAATTGGAGGGGCAAAAGCAAATTCTGATGATGTCGCGGCGGTTCCGGGCAGAGCAGTTAATTTGCCTGCGTTCCCGGGTATCTGCATTAAGTGCCAGGCATGCATGCAGCACTGCCAAAATGGTGCGCTTTATTTTGACGATGCGGACTTTCTCTCGCATGTAAAGATGCTTGAAGCAAACTTCGCAAAAGAGCGCAAAGAGCCGCAGCTGTTTCTGTAAAAATTAGAATATTATCGATCCGATATCGGTCAGCGGGCGACCCGGGAAATCCTTTACGGTGACACCGTGAGCGGTGACAAAATCGCGGATGCGGTCTCCGTCCGGGTGCATGGATAAATCCCCGTTAAAGACCAGCTCTTTCCGATAGGTATCAAGCCCGGTGCAACCGCCGATAAATCCGGTGTTGTAGCCGGGCAAGTTTATATGTCCGGGTTTAATCAGCAGCACCTCGAGCTCTGAGGCCGCCTCTGCTATTCCGCGGTCGTAAGTAATAATCGCATCTTCGCTGACAACTGCTATGCTGCATTTCGCATATCCCTGCGGCACGTCTACGAGGCGAAGCCCCGAAACCTTTGCTACGTTCAGAAGAGCCTGTGCAGTATGCTTCAGACTGTGGATAAAATACTTCCCCGTCGAGCAGGCGTTGTAAATGATGTCGGCAGGGTACTTTGCACCAAGCCGGCTGATGTCGCCGCAAAACAGCGCATCCGGCGTAAGCCTGCAAAATGCGAGATCCGGGTGGCATGAAATCCCCTCCGGCAGAACGCCGACGGGACCAGAGCTTTCTATTTCGTAGCCCTGCGCACGCAGATATTCTTTTAAATCGTCCTCGGCCTGTGCCGAGAGATACACTTTTTCAAACATATCAAACCTCCGCTGATTAGAACAAAATGCAAATAATGAACAGTTTAAGAATAGTTTTTTTGTTGTACGAATAAATCTGTTGTGTTATTATTTCTATGGTGTGGTTTATCGCATATTGCGGTGAAACCAATCTGAAAAGGAGACGAAAAAATGATTTTAGAAACTTTGACAAAGTTCGTAAACGATATGGGTATCGTGAATCTTGATTTCCGTAGCGCTATCATGATTTGCGTATCGCTGTTCTTCCTGTGGCTCGCCATAAAGAAGGGCTTCGAACCGCTTTTGCTGGTACCTATCGCTTTCGGTATGCTGCTTTCGAACATGCCGCTCGCAGGCATTTTCCAGCATCTGACACTCACTGATTCAGACATGATGGCCGAGGCCGGCATCTTTACATTATTTTATGCATTAAAGCCGGTGCTCCCTTCACTTATATTCCTCGGTGTAGGTGCGATGACAGACTTCGGTCCGCTCATCTCAAATCCAAAATCGCTCCTCATGGGTGCGGCTGCACAGTTTGGTATCTTCACAGCGCTTTTCCTCGCAGTAATGATGGGATTCGACGCTCAGGAAGCTGCCTCCATCGGTATCATCGGTGGCGCTGACGGCCCTACGGCGATTTACACTACACAGAGACTGGCACCTCACCTGCTCGGTGCGGTAGCGGTAGCGGCTTATTCGTATATGGCACTCGTTCCGGTAATCCAGCCGCCTATCATGAAGGTGCTGACTACCGAAAGAGAGCGTAAAATCAAGATGAACCAGCTCCGTCCGGTTACTCAGACAGAAAAGATTTTATTCCCGATCGTATGCACAGTACTCGTAGTACTTCTGCTCCCATCCGCAGCACCGCTTGTCGGTATGCTGATGCTTGGTAATCTGCTCAAGGAATCCGGCCGCACAGCCAGACTTTCCGACACAGCTTCCAACGCACTTTGCAATATCGTAACAATTCTGCTCGGACTTGCAGTAGGCGCATCCGCTCAGGGACCTACTTTCCTAGTTTGGGATACAATCAAGATCGTTATCCTCGGAATTATCGCATTTGCATTCGGTACAGCAGGTGGCGTAATTCTCGCAAAGATTATGAACGCAGTTTGCGGAGGTAACGCAATCAACCCTCTCATGGGTTCGGCAGGCGTATCCGCAGTACCTATGGCTGCCCGCGTTTCACAAAAGGTCGGTCAGCAGGAAGATCCTTCAAACTTCCTCCTGATGCATGCTATGGGACCTAACGTTGCAGGCGTAATCGGATCGGCAGTTGCGGCTTCCGTTATGCTCTCGATGTTCGGCGGATTCTAAGGATAAAGCTTACAAAACAAAAAACAGGCACGCTTTCGCGAAAGTAGCTTCGCAGGGCGTGCCTTTTTTATTTGCCTATTTCGCGCCGAGAAGCCTCAAAAGGTCTGAAGCAGCGGCTACCCGGTAGTCCGGCTCGAACTCCTTTGGAAAGGCCGAGCCCGCAAACTGTGACCAGCCCACAAGAACTGCCGTTACTCCCGCATTCTTTGCGCAGCCCATATCGAACTTTGTGTCGCCAAGCATAAGCGCTTCCGAAGGCTCCACACCGAGCTTGCCAAGCGCGCAAAGTGCCGGCTCCGGCGAAGGCTTTGCTGCCACATTGTCGTCACAGCCCACAACAGCGTCGAAATAGTCCAGAAGGCCAAATTTGGCGAGGCCCTCTTCCATGCTGCTGCGAACGCGTGCCGAAACCATAGCCAGCTTGTAGCCCATTTCATGCAGGCGGTGAATCAGCTCAGCCATGCCGGGGAAGAGCTCGATTTCCTCCGCATAGCGTGACTTTTGCCACTGGCGGTAGATGTCCATGCACTTTTCGGGATCTTCGTCCGGAAACATGTGTGTCATGCTGTATTCCAGCGTTTCTCCAAAGCTTTTGAGTATCTTTTGCTCATCACCCTCGTGCCCGGTCAGCGTCCTGAAGAGGTGCTGCCAGGAGCCCATGATGAGGTTGTTTGTGTTCATTAATGTGCCGTCAAAATCAAACAGTACTGCCTTGTATTTAGACATTGATGTATTATACTCCTTTGTTGTTTATGACATTCATTCTACCATATAAAGCGGCGATGCGAAACAGATTTTTTGCATACGGGCTTTGTTTGGGGCAGATAATGGAATATAATATAAAATATAATGTAATAAGACCAAGCAGCAGATAATAATGAATTGGAGTATATATGCTAAATATCTATTACGGCAGAGAAAGTATAAATAAAGAAGCCTTTGCTTTCGGAAAAATAAAGGAAAGCCTCAAAAGCGACGAGCGTGAGGTAATTGTCATAGTGCCCGACCAGTACAAGCTTGTGACCGAAAAAGCGGCCATGAAATATATGGAGCTTCCGGGACTGATGGGGGTGGAAATAACCAGCATCCGCAGGCTTGGCAGTAAAATAGTCGGGGAATACGGGATCGGCGAGCGCAGCTATATAGATAAATACGGCAGGCATATAATTCTGTCGGATATTATAAACGGCATGGCGCGGGAGCTGAAGGTGTACAGCCGTCAGGGCAGCAGATCCTCGTTTATAGAGATGATAAACAATCAGATTTCCGAGTTCAAGCGTTTTGGCGTAACTCCGGACATGCTGCGGAGGGCTGCGGAGGGCAGACAGGATAAAGACGTCCTCCTCGGATTAAAGCTCTCCGACATAATCAAGATTTACACGGCATATGAAAAGAGAATTGAGGGAAGCTATGTCGACACCGAAGACAGAACGAACATTTTCCTTTCACATATCGGGGAAAGCGACAGTGTAAAGGGAAAAGAGATTTGGGTCTGGGGCTTTGACTGGTTTGCACCAAAGGACCTTGACGTGCTGCGCGAGCTGATGAATGCAGCGGGCGAGCTTAACATGCTTTTTACCTACGGAAGCGGCTGTGCTGATTCGCAGCTCTTTACCATTACAGGTGAAATGATGGAAAAGCTTTGCGGACTGGCGGCAGAGTCGGGGCTTACATATCGTAAAACGCAAATAGGCGATGAGTGGCGTGCCAAGCGCGATCCGGCAATCGCAGCTCTCGAAAGGGGAATCTTTGCGCTGCCTGTTCCCGAAACCTCGCCGGCGGAAAAAGGGGCGGCGGAAAAATCGATCACGATGGTGGCTTCGGCAAACGTGCATGTGGAGGCTGAGTCGGCGGCGGCTTATATACTCTCGCTGGTGCGCGATGAAGGCTATCGTTATAGGGATATTGCGCTGATTTGCAACGACCGCGAGGAGCGCGGCGAGGTTATTCGGCAGACCTTTGAGGAGTATGGCATCAGCCTGTTTGTGGACAGAAAGAGGAGTATCCTGCGCCATCCTGCGGTGGGCTTTTTGATGTCCCTGATTGATGTAGTGACAAAGGGCTACAGATCCGAGGATGTGTTTGCGATGCTGAAGACGGGGCTGGGTCCGCTTTCCGGCGAAGAAGTCGAAAGGCTCGAAAACTACGCCGTATGCTATAAAATTGAGGGCAGCCGCTGGAAGAAAAGCTTCACAAAGGCGAATACCCCGCGCGAAGAAGAACAGCTTGCCGAGCTTGAGAGCATGCGCGAGGCGGTTTGTGATTTTACAAGCGCGTTCGAAGCACTGTATAAAAAGGACAGAGACGCCGTGTCACGCACGGAGGCAATATACACATTCCTAAAGGACAGAGTGCAGATGCACGAAAAGCTTCAGGCTGAAATATCGGAGCTTGAAGGCTGCGGAAAGCTTGAAGAGGCGGCTGAGCTCGGACAGGTCTGGGACAGCCTGCTTGCCGTGATGGCGCAGATGCAGACGGTTATGGGCGAGACGAAAGTCAGCCTGGAAAGATACAGAAACCTGCTTGGAGCGGGGCTTGCTGCGGTTGAAGTCGGAATCCTGCCGCCGAGTGCGGACGGTATCACCATGGACACAATGCAGCGCTCGAGGCTGGGGGACATAAAAGCTTTGGTTATAGTCGGCGCAAACGAGGGCGAGATTCCAAAGGGTACTGCTTCGCAGAGTCTCCTAAGCGACATTGAAAAGCAGAATCTTGCGGGTGAAATCAGGCTCGGGAAGCTGTCCGACATTCGCTCGCAGGAGGAAAAGCTTGCGATGTATCGAGTGCTCTCGCAGCCTGCGGAAAAGCTCTACATCAGCTACGCTTCGTCGGGAATTGAAGGCGAAAAGCTGCGCCCGGCAGAGCTGTTTAACGACATTGCAAAGTTTCTTGAGATAAAGCCGCTGGCCGAGTTTTCGAGCGGAGACAGAGTGGGGCTTCCGGCGGGGATAGAGAATCCGATGGCGAGTCTGCGCCACCTCGCGGAGCAGGCCCTGCAGTGTGCGCATGAAGGGAAAGAACTGCCGCAGGAGTGGCGGGAGGTTTACTCTTGGTGTATGAAGAATGCGCCGGAACAGACACGCGCCTTCACATCGGGCATTGGCTACCGGCATGAGGAAGAAAAAATCAGCCCTGAGACTGCGGGCGAAGTGTACGCAAAGGAAAGCGGCGACATCAAAGTCAGTCCTTCGAGTCTTGAAAAGTATTCGCACTGCCCGTTCAGGTTCTTTGTGCAGGCGGGGCTGGCACCGGAGGAGCGCAGAATATATGAGATGGCTTCGCGCGAGGTGGGTGAGATCTACCACGAATGCCTCGAGAGGCTGATGAAAGAGCTGTCGGGTGACGGGCTTGACGTGAACGATGCTTCGTCACGCTGGCAGACGGCGACGGCGGATGAGGTTAGAGAGCTTACCGGAAAGATATTCGACGATGTCGCAAGGAACTACAGAAGCGGACTGGCGGGCGAAGGTCCTGTCGAAAGCTACCGCGCGCGTCAGATGAAGCGTGTGATTTGCGAGAATGCCTGGGCGGCGGTTTGCCATGTCAGAGTCGGCGAAGTGAAGAGCATAAAGCTCGAGCAGGCGTTTAACGACAGGAAGGGCGCGAGCTATCCGTCAATCGCGGTTCCCGCAGGAGGCGGGGATGCCGTGCGCGTAACGGGCATAATAGACCGCATAGATACGCTAAAGGATGGGGAAATAAAGATAATCGATTACAAATCGGGTGCGTATGAAATAACGCCCGAAGAGATAAAGACCGGGTGGAAGCTGCAGCTGATGTTGTATCTGAAGGCTGCGAGCAGAGATGCGAAGCCTGCCGGAGTCTTTTACTACAACATTAATACAAAGCTGTTCGGCGAGAACAAGTCGGGTAACGACAAGCTGTCCCTGGAGGATATAAAGGCAGGGCTCGAAAGTGAGGCGCAGGCCTTTAACCTCAGATATCGCGGGCAGTATGCGATGAGCGGGCTGCTGGTAAACGACGGGGATATTGCGCCAAATATCGTGGGTCCGGCGCGCTCAAACAGGGATCCGATGTACTTTCCTGTGGTAAAGAGCTGCAGCTGGACCGAAAAGGATAAAGCTTACTCGGGTAAAGCTGTGCTGTCGCCTGAGGAGTTTAGGGAAATGGAAAGCGAGTTTGACCGCGTGATAACCGAGCTTTGCACGCGCCTTTCGCAGGGGCATATCGAAGCTCGCCCGAAGAGGCAGCGCAAACCAAAGAGCGCATCGGCAAAGATGCAGAGCGGCTGCGATTACTGCGCTTACCACAGTATCTGCCGCTTCGACAAGCGCCTACCGGGCTGCACCGAAACCCTCCTCGACTTCTAATCTGGGGACAGGCACCAAATTAGCCTTTTTTCCAATCTGGGGACAGGCACCAAATTGGCCTTTTTTCCAATCTGGGGACAGGTTTCGAATTCGGGCGACCTGTCCCGAAATTCGCCTTTTCGCCAATTTGGTGCCTGTCCCCAGATTCGCCTTGAAAAAAGGGGCAAAAATGTGATAAAATTAACTATTAGGAGAAAATCTCAAAGTACGTAGCAGGTGACCTATGAACAAGCGTAAATACAAAAATCTAATATATAAAACGCGGCCGCTTACGGACCTCAAGGATATGGTTCGTCAGAGCGTAGAACTCTTCGGCCCAAAGGACGCATACCTGGTAAAGGACCGTCCGGGCGGTGAGTACCGCGGAATCAGCTATGACGATTTCGGGCAGGATATCGATTGTCTCGGTACAGCATTTCTGGCGCGCGGACTCAAGGACGCAAGAATTGCCGTAGTCGGCGAAAACAGCTACAAGTGGGTTGTTTCCTACCTTGCAGTTACAAACGGGGTCGGCGTGATTGTGCCGCTCGACAAGGAGCTTCCGACCAACGAAATGGCCGGGCTCATCGAAAGAGCGGATGTTCAGGCGATAGTCTGCTCTGCAAAGCTTGAAAAGAAGCTGCGCGAAATGGAGCTCAGCGCCCCGAGCCTCCGCTACATCGTGAGGATGGCCGCACCCGAAACAGCGGATGAAGATGAAAAAGAAAACGCCGGGCCTGAAATCCTTTATTTTGACGAGCTTGTCAGCGAAGGCAAAAAGCGCATCGAAGAGGGCGACCACAGCTTCATCGATGCGAAAATAGACCCTTATGCGCTCTGCTCGCTGCTCTTCACATCGGGCACGACCGGCACCGCAAAGGGCGTAATGCTCTCGCACAGCAACATCGTCCAAAACGTAGTAAACATGAGCAAATACGTCGACATCGGCATCGACGGCATCGGCCTGTCGGTTCTCCCGATGCACCACACCTTTGAGATGACCTGCCACATCATGACATCCATCTACCAGGGCCTGACGGTTTGCATCTGCGAAGGCCTGAAGTACATAATGAAGAACATGGCCGAAGCCAAGTGCACGCACATGCTCGGAGTGCCGCTGATTTTCGAACAGATGCACAAAAAGATCATGAAGCAAGCCGACCAAAAAGGCCAAGGCGCAAAGCTTCGCAAGGGCATAGCGCTGTCACACAGGCACAAGCTCTACAACCACCCGGAGATCACACGCAGAATGTTCTCGGCGCTCCACAGCGCAACGGGCGGCAGAATGCGACTCTTCATCGCGGGCGGCGCAGCCATCGACCCGAGCGTTATCGACGATTTCGAAGCTATGGGCATCACGATGTTTCAGGGCTATGGCATGACAGAGAATGCCCCGATTATTGCGGTTAACCGCGACAGATGTTCAAAGAGCGCCGCTGCGGGATTTCCTATGCCGGGCACCGAGGTGCGCATAGTAAATCCTGACGAGAACGGCATCGGCGAAGTTATCTGCAGAGGTCCTTCCGTAATGATGGGATACTACAACAATCCCGAAGAGACCGCCGAAGTCCTGAAGGACGGCTGGCTCTACACCGGCGATTACGGCAGGATGGATGACGAAGGCTATCTTTACATCTGTGGCCGCAAAAAGAACGTAATCGTTACCAAAAATGGAAAAAATGTCTTCCCTGAGGACGTTGAATATTATCTCTTAAAGAGTGACTATATCGAGGAAGTGCTCGTCATGGGCGTAGAAGAGCCAAAGACCGGCGACACCGTGATAAAGGCGAGCATCTACCCGAACTACAGCCTGATCGAAAGCGAGATGGGCAGCGTCAGCGAAGAGGAGCTGCAAAAGTTCTTCAAGGGCATAGTGGACCATGTAAACGAAGAAATGCCACTCTACAAGCGCGTAAAGCGCATCACAATCAGGTCGACGGAGTTCGAAAAGACTACGACCAGAAAGATAAAGCGATTTGCAAAAGGCAATATTACTGAAGAGCGGAGATAAAACAATGCACGAAAGAGTTTCACCGGAAGAATACAAGGCGATCAGAGAGCAGGACATGAAAAAGGCCATGGAGCTGATTGATGCAATCAATAACAGCCCCGACCCGCGCGTCGGCAGCCGTGATTCTAGGCCAATTACAGACATCAAGCACATGCTCGAGACCAGCGTAGAGCTTTACGGCAAAAACATCGCCTTTTACCAAAAGGACAAAAAAGGCGGGCAGTACAAGGGAATCACCTACAATCAGGCGTTCGAGGAAATTAACGGTCTGGGCACCGCACTCATCGCGGGCGGCCTCAAGGGCAAACGCATCGCCGTAATCGGCGCAAATTGCTATCAGTGGGCAATGTCCTACCTCGCGGTAGTCTGCGGCGTAGGCGTGGTCGTACCAATCGACAAGGAACTCTCGGAGGCCGAGATTACGACCATCCTTCAGCGCGCCGACGTTTCGGCAGTCATATTTGACGAAAAGCGCGAAGATGTTTTCACTTCAATCAAGGCCGCAGGTACCACCAACCTCGCGACACTCATTCACATGACGCTGCCGGAAAGCAGAGGCGACATTCTTTCGCTTCGCGAGCTCACGGAAGCCGGCAAGCGCATGGTACAAAACGGCGACAAGTCTTACACCGAGGCGCAGATTTTTGCGGAAGAGATGAGCATACTGCTGTTCACTTCCGGCACTACCGGCAAGTCCAAGGGCGTTATGCTGTCCCACCGCAACATCGTAAGCGATCTGATGGCGGCACCGACAGTCTTCGCGCTGACGGACAAGGAAGTCTTCTTTTCCTTCCTGCCGCTGCACCACACCTACGAGTGCACATGCGGCTTCCTGGTACCACTTTACAAGGGCTCGGCAATAGCTTACTGCGAGGGCATAAAGTACCTCGTAAAGAACCTCTCGGAATGCCATCCGACATACTTTTTGGCGGTACCGGCAGTTTTCGAGAACATGTACAAGAAAATCTGGCAGATGGTCAGAAAAAAGGGCAAGGAAGAAACCCTCAGAAAGGCCATCCGTATAAACAATAAGCTCAAGAAATTCCACATCGACCTGTCAAAAGTTCTCTTCAAAGACATCCACGCATTCTTTGGCGGCAGGATGAACCTTTTGATCTGCGGAGGGGCTTCGATTAATCCGGAGGTCCTCGATGGGCTTCGCGATTTTGGCTTTAACGCCCTGCAGGGCTATGGCCTGACCGAAGCCGCACCTATGGGCGCACTGAATCCGGTTACCGCTCCGAACAGCAGAGCTGTCGGCATTCCGTTCCCGGGCTTTGACGCAAAGATTGTAAACGCAAATGAGGACGGCATAGGCGAAATCTGCCTGAAGGGCCCGAACATTATGCTCGGTTACTACGAAATGCCGGAAGAAACCGCCGCAGTAATAGAAGACGGCTGGTTCCATACGGGAGACCTCGGTTATATGGATGATGAGAGATACATTTATATAACAGGCAGACAGAAAAACGTAATAATCACAAAGAACGGAAAGAATATCTATCCGGAGGAGCTCGAGTACCTGATTGGACTTTCGGGACTGGTAACAGAATCCATGGTCTGGGCAAAGGAAAACGAGGATGGAGACGATATGCTGACGGTGGCTTCTATTCTGCCGGATGAGGCGGCAATATGCGAAAAGCTGGGGATAGATCCCGAAAGCGGCGTAAAGCTTACCGAAGAGCAGATTTCCGACACACTTTGGGCGGCTATAGAGGAAGTGAACGAAAAGCTTCCTTACTATAAAAAAATTAAAAAGCTTATAGTTCGAAAGGAACCTTTTGTAAAGAACACATCACAAAAGATAATAAGGTTCGCTGAAGCAAACAAAGACTGATAACAGCGAAAGGAGAGTATATGCAGAAAAGATATCCGAGACTCATCGTCAATCTTTCGAAAATCGAGAGCAACGCTAAAACCGTGCTGAAAGCCTGCAACGCAGCAGGAATCACAGTTGCAGGCATTATGAAGGGCGCCTCCGCCCTGCCGGAAGTCGTAAAGACAATGGCGGATTCCGGAGTGGCTCAAATCGGCTCCAGCCGAATGGAACAGCTGATTGCAGCTCACAACCTCGGCGTAAAGCAGCCGCTGATGCTTGTAAGAGTGCCTATGCTTTCCGAAGCTGAGGAAGTAGTAAAATGCGTAGACATTTCGCTGCAAAGCGACATAAATGTGCTTCGCCGTTTCAACGAAGAGGCGCTGAAGCAGAACAAAATCCACAAGGTTTTCATCATGATGGATCTCGGAGATCTCCGCGAGGGCTTCTGGGACTGGGAGGAAGCGACTGCCGCTGCAGTAGAGGTGGAGACAAAGCTAAGCGGCCTTTACCTGCTTGGCGTGGCTGTGAACCTCGGCTGCTACGGCTCTATCGTGCCGACTCCTGAAAAAGAGCAGGAGCTGGTGGATCTTGCCGCAAAGGTGGAAGCTGCAATCGGCCGCAAGCTTGACTATGTTTCGGGCGGTGCCAGCACTTCCTACATGCGCGTGCTTGACGGAAACATGCCAAAGGGCATCAACCATCTGCGCATCGGCGAGCAGATTATTCTCGCCCACGACGCGCCGGTTTACTGGGGCTACGACACACCACAGTTCCACCGCGACACGTTCAGAATTCAGGCGGAAGTCATCGAAGTTCGCGACAAGCCGTCATTCCCTGTCGGAGAGCGCTTTGTCGACGCTTTCGGCAACGCAGTGCAGTACGAGGATAGAGGAATTCGTCGCCGCATGCTTATCGCGCTGGGCAAGTGCGACTACGGCGCATATCCGGAGGAGCTCGATGTGCTGCCTGAGGACGAAGGCATTGAAATCCTTGGCGCCAGCTCGGACCACACCATCATCGACATCCAGGATGCGAAGCGCGAATACCACGTGGGTGACATCATCGAGTTTGGGCTCAAATATTCGACAAATGTGTATCTGACAAACTCTCCGAATGTACATGTTGAGTACGTCAGAGATTGACTAATCGTTGACAATGGTTCCCGCAGAGGGTATAATTATTTAATGCAATTTAAGGATGAAAGGAGACATTAACATGTCTGAAGAATATCTGTTAACCAAAGAAGGCTATGAAAAACTCGAGGCCGAGCATGAAGATCTGGTCGCTAACAAGCGTCGAGAGGTAGCCGAAAAGATTAAGGAAGCTCTTTCATACGGCGACATTTCCGAAAACGCAGAGTATGATGCGGCAAAGAACGAGCAGGCAGACCTCGAAGAGCGCATCCACAAGCTCGAAGAGATGCTCCGTAAAGCAAAGATTATCGATGAATCGGAAGTGGCATCCGACACAGTTTCCGTCGGCAAGACCGTAAAGGTAAAGAATATGGCCTTAAAGGAAGAAGCAACCTATACAATCGTAGGTTCAACAGAAGCCGATCCTTTTGAAGGCAGAATTTCCAACGAATCCGCAGTAGGCAGAGGCCTGATCGGACACAAGCTCGGTCAGACTGTGGAAATTGAAGTTTACGAGGGCGAAAGAGTAAAGTTCAAGATTTTGGAAGTTAAATAATGACTAACATTTATATGTAAATATATACAAAGAGGTAAAAACAAAATGAGTACAGAAGACAGAACAAATGTCAACCCTGAAGCTACTGAAGTTACAGAAATGACAGAAGAGCAACTGAATGAGCAGCGTCAGATCAGACGTGAAAAGCTCAAGAAACTTCAAGCTATGGGCCGTAATCCGTTCCTCCACGAGAGATGGGACATCAACGCCTATAGCGAAGATGTCAAAGCCAAGTTCGAGGAAATGGAAGGCAAACCTGTCTCCATGGCCGGACGTATCATGGCAAACCGTCACATGGGAAAAGCATCCTTTGTTGACGTCCAGGACGCAAAAGGTCGTATTCAGTTACATATCAAGCAGGATGTGCTGACACCCGAGGAATACGAGATTTTCCTGACTTATGACATCGGGGATATCGTAGGCCTCGAGGGTACGGTATTCAAGACCCGCCGCGGCGAGGTGTCCATCGAGGTTACAAAGCTGGTGCTCCTCTCAAAGTCGCTGCAGGTTCTTCCTGACAAGTGGTCGGGCCTCAAGGACATCGACCAGAGATACCGCCAGAGATACGTTGACCTGATCGTTAATAACGGTGTTCGCGAAACCTTCAAAAAGAGAACTGAAATCATCCATGAGATGAAGCGCGTTCTCGAAGAAGACTTTGGCTATCTCGAAGTAGACACACCGATTCTGACTACCATCGCAGGCGGTGCAAATGCAAGACCTTTCGAAACACATCACAACACACTCGATATGGACATGAAGCTCCGTATTTCAAACGAGCTTTATCTTAAGAGACTTATCGTCGGCGGACTCGACAGAGTTTACGAGATGGGCAAGATGTTCCGTAACGAGGGTATGGATAAAAACCACAATCCTGAGTTCACTTCCATGGAATGCTACTATGCATATGAAAACATGGAAAAGACTATGGAGGTTACAGAGCAGCTCATTTCAAAGGCAGCATTAAAGGCAACAGGCTCCATGGTTATAAACTACCAGGGCAAGACCTTCGACCTGACTCCTCCTTGGAGAAAGCTCGATATGACGGATGCCGTAAAGGAAATCACAGGCGTGGATTTCCACAAGCTTGATTCCGACGAGGATGCCCGCAAGGCAGCTCTCGAATATATGAAGGACCACGAATCCGCACTGACTGAGGAAGAAATCAATTCCTGGACACGCGGAAAGATTATCGCAGAGTTCTTTGAGGAATATGTAGAGGACGTTCCGGGCTATCTCGATCAGCCTACCTTCGTAATGGGACACCCTGTAGAGATTTCGCCTCTCGCAAAGAGAGATCCGAAGGACCCTCGCATCACACGTCGTTTCGAAGCATATATCAACGGCTGGGAGGTTGCAAACGCGTTCTCCGAGCTCAATGACCCAATCGACCAGTACCAGCGTTTCGCAGAGCAGCAGGCTCAGCTCGACGCAGGTCTCGATGAAGAGGCTCATCCAATGGATATGGACTTCGTAAACGCACTTGAGGTAGGTCTCCCACCTACAGGTGGCCTGGGCGTAGGTATCGACAGAGTAATCATGCTGATTACCGATGCTCCAACCATACGCGACATAATCCTCTTCCCGACGATGAAGCCGGAGAGATAGGGGAAAGCAATAGGAAAAGTAGGAGAAATAGTATATTTTGCCCCGAGGCACCCGCCCCGGGGTTTTTTAGGCGAATCTGGGGACAGGCACCAAATTCGCCTTTTTTCCACTTTGGGGACAGGCACTAAATTCGCCAAAATTCCAATTTGGTGCCTGTCCCTAAATTCGCCTTGGAATACTGCGCCTCTTTTTATGACTTCCCCGCCCCCGCGCGACGCTGAGTTCGGCTGCTGGCTTTACCTCCGCGAGACACTGCCTGCCCTCACTCGCAAGTTTTGGAACGTCACGAAAACTTAGGGTTTTCTACGAGCGAAAACCCTTCAGACATTCGTGCCGTTGCGTACGCAGCTCAGCTGCTCCCGCCAGCCAAAACTTTTGCTCGTTTCGGTGGGCATTGCCGTCGCATCGGACAGCATGGCGCACCCGAAAACAGCGCTCGCGCAGGGGGGCGGGAACCCCCAAACTCATTTATCAAGGTGTGTTTTAGAAAAGTGGTTTCACTGAAAATATGCACTATATGTACTGTTTTTGCGATTATGGTGCATTGATTAATCAAAGGGCTGCTTGGGTTTTGACTTAGTCTATGCACTAAAAACCGATTTTCCAAAGACATAGTGCATAGCTCTGTCGTGCGTGAGTAGCCAAGTCCTATAGAATTCGCATTTAGGGGCAAATTATAATGCACTATATCCAGCAATACCGAGGATATAGTGCATAGTTTTTAAAATCGAAGAAATTATGGATGCACAGGATAGTGGGCAAGGCTAATCTGGGGACAAAGCTAATCTGGGGACAGGCACCCAATTCGCCTTTTTTCTAATTTGGGGACAGGTTATATTAAAAATTGCCCCGTAGTAGGGGCAATTTATGTTTTAAAATTATGTTATAATGATTGTAAATCAAATATTATTGCAAGTATAATCCCAAGGAAAAAGAAAACGACTGTAAATATAATAATATCAGCAAGGACTATCCCGAGTATTCGCAAGGTCTTTCTTTTTCTTGGAATAAACGCCAGAATCCTTTGCCAGTCACGATAGTTGAAAGTGAAAAAGATTACTGCTATAGTGCCTGCCGCCAGTGTCAGACAAGGGGCAAACATGCGGACGCCTTCGTTGGTGACAAAATCGAAAGTAAAGCTTCCGTATACGATGAAGATATACGAGAGGGCAGCGATTACCATGTGAACGATGTTGCCGGACCTAAATCCAGGAGGCAGATATGGGGCAACATTTGATAAGTCGATGCCTAGAGGGTGCTTTGCTTTTAATATGGCCTTTCTGAGATGTCTTGCATCTTTATATCTTTCAGACCTTTCAATCTGCAAACAACAAGTAATTATCTCAGACAGAGCGCCGCGTGCGACTTCTGACCTGGACACCTTCCCGGTAAGGAGCGTATTCATTACCATGCCAAGCGCATATATGTCGGTTGTGGCATTTGAAGTGCCAAAGCCATACTGCTCCGGCGCCGCAAAGCCTTTCGTACCGAGCAAGCGTGTGTCTTCCTCGTCTTCACGGCTGTCAAGCCTGGCCGCATTTAGGTCGAGAAGCCACGGAATGCCGTCGGGAGTTATCATGATGTTGGAAGGCTTGATGTCGCGGTGGATTATTGGTGGCTGCTTTTCGTGAAGTGCGTCCACGGTATCGCAAAGAGGCAGCATAATTTCGATAACCTCGGTTTCGCTGAATGTTTTGCCGACATCGAGCATTTGCTGCAGAGTTGTGCCGGATATGTAATCCTCTATCAAGAGGAGGCAATCTTCGCGTTCGGAAATGTAATAAATCTGAGGAATATGGATTACCGGATCGTTTGCGAGAGAGAGGAAAACTTCGGAATCGTAAACATCCATAATCTTGAATACACGCATCTTTTCTGATGGAATGTGCTGTACAAGATAAACATTGTGCTCTTCATGCAAAGCGGTAATTAATTTGTAGTCGTCAGGTAATAAATGCTCAACTCTAGTCATTTTACTCTCCGAGTATAGTATTAAGCGAAAGCGAATATACGATTATTATATCAGAGGGGAAGCGACTTGCAAAGCAGATAGGAGGAAAAGATGGCAGATACAAGAGACCTCGAAAAGGTTTTAGGCGGTGTTCATCCAAAAGACATAGACAAATATCTTGAAGAAAACAAGTCGGAACTGAGGCCGGAGTGGAGAGGCTTTTCCTCATATGTCAGAGAGCTGCTCAAGGAAAAAGGAGTCAGGCAACAGGATTTGTTCTTGGAAGCAGACATCCCCGAAAGATACGGCTACAAGCTGTTATCTGAAGAAAAGCACACAAAGCAAAGGGATGTAATTCTCAGAATATGTTATGCGGGCGAGTTCACTCTCGAGGAAACTCAGCGGGCATTGAGATATTACGAGATGCCGCAGCTGTATGCAAAGATTCCGAGAGATGCCATACTCATGGTGGCATTTAACACCAGGCCGGGCAGCATAATTACAGTAAATCAGATGCTGAGAGACCATAAGGAACAACCGCTAAGGACCAGCGGAATTCAAGATTAAACAAAAAATGTAAAATAGTCGTCTTTTGCCCCATAGCGGGGGCAACGGACGCTTTTTTTATTTGCTATACTCTTATCGTAAAATAACGTCTACCATGGAAGGAGAAAAGAGTATATGAAAACATGGAAATTAGTATCGGGAATTTTATGCATGATAATGTTTGCCTTTGTAACATTTCAATCTTGCGCGGCGGGTGTAGCAAACACCCTGCAGGAAAATGGTGACGTAAGCGGTACGGCCGGCTTGCTCGTCGCAATAATGCTACTGGCAGGCGGAATTGTGTCCGTCGCTACAAGAAAAGCTGCCGGCATCGGTGGAAGCATCGCGCTTGTCGTATTGTTTCTGCTTGGCGCCCTGTTCGGATTTTGCTTTTCCAAAAACTTTGCGGACCTTTCGATATGGGGAGGCTGGTGTCTGATTTGTGCGGTGTTGGCAATCGTGGATATTGTATCGAAGAAAAAGAATAGAAAGAATGAAGCTGTAAGCGGAGGTGTGCAATAATGAAGAAGAAATTATTAGCGTTAGTGTTGGCATTGGTATTGGTGTTCGCAATGACGGCATGCGGAGGAGGGAACGATAATCAAAGCGCGTCGGACGACTCTTCAAGCAGTGCGGCTGCGGAGAACAGCGTGGCAGACGATGACGCTGCAGTTACAGGAAGTGACGAGGGCGTTTTAGGGGATTATGTGGTAAAAATTAACGATGCCCAAATCGGAACAGATTGGGAAGGCAACAAGGTCATTGTGATCAGCTATGACTTTACAAACAATTCCGATGATGCTGCTTCTGCCATGTGGGCACTCGTAACAAAGGCGTTTCAAAACGGGATAGAGCTGGAATCGGCTTATGGAATCGAAGAAGATTGGTACGACGGAGATACCGTAGATAAACAAATAAAGCCGGGCGCGACGATCACCGGTTGTCAGGCCGCATTTGTACTTGATGATAATTCTGACGTTGAATTCGAAGTCACCGAGCTTATCAGCTTTAGTGATGAAGTGATTGCAAAAACTTTTTCAATTGAATAAAATAGGCAGGTAAAAGTATTTAGCCTGATGTTAATTTAACTAAAAAAGAGAGGAAAAAATTATGTCAATCGAAATGAAAGCAATAACTGAGTGGACCTTTTTAATGAGGTTCCAATCCCAGCAGATGTAACAGAGCTGTTGGTTCAGGGAGAGCAGCCTTTTAAGGCATTTAAAACGTTTAGGGACAGCGCAATCTTTACGAATAAAAGGCTTATTGTGCGCGATTCCCAAGGGTTGACAGGGAAGAAGGTTGAAATCTATTCGTTGCCTTATAATTCAATTAATATGTGGTCATCAGAAAACGCAGGGAAAGTCTTAGATATTAATGCGGAAATCGAGCTTTGGACCAGAGCCGGACATATAAAGATTAAGGTCGGAAAAGGTTGCGATATAAGAGCGATAGATATGCTTCTTGCGCAGGCAGTATTGAATCATTAAAGTTATATGTGGACAAGGCGAATTTGGGGACAGGCACCAAATTCGCCTTTTTTCCAATCTGGGGACAGGCACCAAATTCGCCAAAATTCCAATTTGGTGCCTGTCCCCAAATTCGCCTTTGGATTAAAGCAGCGCAACTGCACGTTGCGTGCAATCCGCCCTTGGAGGGTGTATATTATATACATGAAGGGGAGGTATTAAAATGACTACAAAAGATGTATTATATGAATTAAGAACAAAGAACGGCCTTTCGCAGGATGACCTGGCGGAAAAGGTTTTCGTGACCCGCCAGGCGGTTTCTCGTTGGGAGACCGGTGATACCGTGCCGAATACCGAAACACTGAAGCTTCTCTCGGGGCTTTTCAACGTGTCGATCAACACACTGCTCGGCTCACCGCAAAAGCTGATCTGCCAGTGCTGCGGCATGCCGCTCGAAGACGAGATGATAGGCAGAAACAACGACGGCTCCATGAACGAAGACTACTGCAAGTGGTGCTACGCTGACGGAACCTACACCTACAGCGACATGGACACGCTCATTGATGTTTGCGTGCCGCACATGACTGCGCAAGGCTTCACCGAAGAGCAAGCCCGTGCCTACATGAAGGACATGCTGCCAAAGCTCGACTACTGGAAGCGCTACAGCGACCTCAGTGACAACGGCGAGTTCGAAGCGTTCAAACAGCAGCTCATAGGCGAAATCAACGACCTTCACATCGAGGGTATGCCAAAGCTCACGAGCCTCAACGCTCTGGTGGGAAAGTTCGTCAACCTTGAATATCCGATCCCCGGCGGCAGAAAGATAAAGTTCCTCGACGACAATGTCACTTACCTTGGCAACCAGCTCGAGTGCGAGTTTGGCGGCGACCGCTGCTTTGGCGTCATCGCCTGCATGGATTTCATTCTAATCTGCACCTACGAGGCCGAAGCTGCAAACCCTGAACTTGTGATGTACAAAAAGAGATAAAATTGAGGTGACTACAGTGAACGAGTTTAACGAATATGTTCGTGAGGTTTTTTCCGCAGCCGGAGATATTGTCATAAGATCCATGATGGGCGGATACCTTGTATATTTCAACGGAAAGCTGATGGGCGACATCTGCGCTAATGAGCTGTTTTTGAAGAGAACGCCGACATCGGACAGACTGCTTGCGGATTCCGAGCTGCGGTATCCGTATGAAGGGTCAAAGACGCTGATGCATGTATTTGACAAATTTGAAGATACAGCGCTTGTTTCGGAGCTTCTGGCCGGCATGTATGACGAGCTGCCTGAGCCGAAGAAATCAAAGAAAAAGTAGTTTCGTTGAAAGTATGCACTAAATGCGCCTTATTGCAGGTTTAGTGCATAGAATAATCAAAGTGTCGCTTGATTTTTGACTGAGGCTATGCACTAAAATCCGATTTTTCAAAGGCGTAGTGCATAGTTTTACCGGAGAAAAGCAGCAAAACTCAAATTCAGGGAAAAATTTAATGCACTATATCCAGCAAAACCGGGGATATAGTGCATAGTTTTTAAAATCCAATATCTCTGCGATGTCAATCGGGCTCAGCACAGAAAGTATCCCATAGCATTTTCCTTATGCCTTCTATATCCAGTGGGTTATCAAAATCCTCGTGAGTCAAGATCAGGTTTTTGCCTGTGTGAATGCCGTTCCTCTGGTATTCGTTTAGCTTCCGAAGGTTGTCTTTTCGATATCCTTCATCATCCAAACGCCCCATATGCTCGAGATAAAACTCTTTTCGCGTTCTAATCTTCAGAAGCGTAAAATCCGGATATTTAACCAGCCCATTGCTCAAGCGCAATTCCTTCTCGTAAAAATACGGAATGCCAAACTCAAACAAAATATCAGCGATTATCGCTTCCGATTTTGAACGAACCATTTCTCCTCTGCGGGTGGCATACTTCTTGTCCTCTTCTCTGTAAGTGTTGGTTTTGCATCTTTTCTTCTGCCATGCCTGAGCATAGAGCTCATCCGACAAGATGTAAGGTTTCACAAGCTCTTTTCTAAATTGCGGAAGCATTTCAAAGGCTGTATTTGCGTTACATTTTGCCAGTCCAGCCATGCAAGTCTCCAGAACATCTTTTTCATGCTTCGCAGCTTTGATGAACTGTTTGTTATAGCCCTTTTGCGCCAAGGCCTTAGCTTTTGCAATATCGGCCTTTGGGATATATTCACCAATTTTGTCAGCAGAACTCAAAACCTTGTAAAATCTGCGCTGTCGCTTGCCGTCCGCCACTCGCAATCTCCCGTCCGGGTAGGTCGCAGTATCCCACTGCGCTAAAGTCAACGATTTTTCAAGCAACTTGAGACGATCTCCCATAAGTTTTATTAATCTTTCCATTTCCTCTCCTTTCCCAAATAGAGTTAACTTTTACGAGTCTATGCACTAAGCGCGAGTTTTTTGTAAGCATAGTGCATTGAGAACTTGCGATTCCACGCATTTAGTGCATAGCTTGCAAAAGGGAAGCACGTTTGCTTCCTATTATATCATAATTTACCAGAATATACCATTATTTAAAAAATCCCCGCTTTCCGTAAAACAAAGCCCCGCCCCGCGCGGCGATGTTTATATGAAAAGGGGTGGAATGAAGTAAAAATGAAATAAATGATATAAATGAATTACCCCGCTTGCAACCGCAGGCGGGGTTTTATTAATCTTCCTCAGAGGCCTTCGTTTCAGCATTTGCCAGCTCTTCGCCAAAGCCCTTCAAGGCATCGAAGGAGCTGAAGATTTTTGCACGTTTGGAGAGGGGCATGGTCGATCTTCTTTTCCGCATCCTGCATGACCTTTTCGATTACGACGCCGGAAACATTTGTCGCAGCCGAAAATCTGACCGACCCATTTGCATAAGCCTCCGACCCGTAGCCCGGACTTTTACGGTCGTAGCCGGCCCACTAGGTGAACTTCGGCGCCACGAGATTCTTCCCAAACATGTCGCAGCACAAAAGATCAATCATTTCACTCAGCACAACGGCGGCCTCGGCGTATTCGTAAGGCCGCGGCAGAACCTGACCGCTCGAAAGCGACCGACTGCTGCTGCGATAATGCTTTATGTCATACATCGTGACAGGCTCAATCCCCCAAGCGTGATCGATCAGGATTTCCGCATCAATGCCAAAGACTTTGTAAAACCACTCCTCGTCCCACAGGCTGCGCTCCGCAATATCGCCCATCGTGAACATGTTGTTCCGGGCCAGCCTGGCGGACTTCCCTCTGCCAATCTGCCAGAAGTCGGTAAGCGGCTGATGATCCCACAGCAGCCTCCTGTAAGAATCCTCAGTAAGCGCGGCAATCCGCACACCGTCTTTATCTGTCGGCGCTTTCTTTGCCACTATGTCCATCGCAACCTTTGCAAGGTACAGGTTCGTTCCGATTCCGACGGTTGCCGTAATTCCGGTGCTCCTTAGAACATCCCGGATGATTGTCAGAGCCATGATGTGTTCAGGCGCCTGCCCGGTTTCGCCGGCGGCAGCCTCATAAAAATGAAGATAGGGAGTGCAGTCGATAAAGGACTCATCAATGCTGTACACGTGGATATCCTCGGCAGCGGCGTATTTCAAACAGATTTCGTAAATCCTTGCGGAAACCTGTTCATATAAAGCCATGCGAGGGACCGCAATTATGTAGCGGATGCGCGTGCCGCTCAGTCTTTCGTATGTTTCTATAGCCCGTTTTGCCTCAAAGAGACGCGGCCTGCCGGGAACACCGATTGCCTTTAGCGAAGGCGATACAGCGAGGCATATGCTCCCATCGGATCTTTCGGGATCCGCCACCAGCAGATTTGCCTTCAGCGGGTCCAGACCCCGCGCCACCAATATATCTGTGGTTTTTCTCATCCATTTTCTATCAATCCCCCTTTAATTCATACACCCGATTCTGTAGATTAACGAGGAATCAATTCCGTAAATAGACTATAGCACACGAACATATGTTTGTAAAGAGCAAAGAGCGAAAAAGCACCGCAAAAAACTCACGCCCTCCCCCTTGACAAAATATATTGCGTACAATATAATATGACAAAAGATAAAACCAATACAATCAATCAATACAATCAAACAATCAATAACCAAACAACAAAAGGAAAGAAAGGGGAAAACAATGGCAACATTAGTAGCTTATTTTAGTGCAAAAGGGACAACCGCAAAGGTTGCAAAGGAGTTCGCAGAGAAAATCGGAGCGGACATTTACGAGATAATTCCACAGGAGCCTTACACAAAGGCGGATATCAACTACCTGAATCCTATGTCCAGATGCAATCGCGAGCAGATGGGCGGGAAGGATGTTCCGGTAGCGGGCAAAATTGAGGGCTTTGAAAAGTACGACACTGTCTACCTCGGCTTCCCGATTTGGTACGGACAGGCACCGAGGGTAATTCACACCTTCGCACAGGGCTATGACTGGAATGGAAAGACTGTGCACGCTTTTGCTACTTCGGGCGGCAGCGGAATCGGAAAGACTGCGGAAAAGCTGTCTCCGTCATTGAAGGGAGCTGCGTCAGTCGACGCAAAGCTTGTGCATAACGCATCGGAGGTATAATAATGGCACAGCAGTACGAGCAGCTTTTAATTAAAAATCAGTTATGCTTCCCGCTCTATGCGTGCAGCAGGAAAATTGTTGCGAGGTACACGCCGTACTTAAAGCCGCTGGGCCTGACTTACACACAGTACATCGTGCTGATGGTGCTTTGGGAAAAGGAATGCGTGAATGTCGGGCAGCTCGGCGAGATACTGTATCTCGATGCGGGTACGCTGACACCGCTTCTGAAGAGGCTTGAAAAAGCGGGATATATCACGCGCGAGCGCTCAAAGGAAGACGAGCGCATCACGCTGATAACGATAACTTCAGATGGCAATGCGTTAAAGGAAAAGTGCAAAGACATCCCACTGAAATTGATGTCCAAAACGACTTCTCTTACGGAAAATGACGCCAAAGAGCTGTATAGGCTGCTATATCTGTTTTTGGAAAGTGAGTAGAGAGGAAAGCTATGGGTAGAGATTTTGACATTCAGGAATATATGACAAAGGGCGTCGAGCGTGTTGTGGCCGACGCGGTAAAGGCGACACTCAGGAATCCAAAGGAGAGCGCTTTCATGGCAGGCTTTGCCAAGGCTGCCGCTGCAGCAAGCAGAAAGCGGAGAAAGGCAGAAACGGCAGGCGAGCACATACCACCCTTCCTGATTGCCAGCATAACAAGTAGATGCAATCTCCACTGCGCAGGCTGCTATTCACGCTGCAATCACGCCACAGTCGATGAAGAGCCGATTAGCCAGCTTACCGACGCCGAGTGGCTGAAGACCTTCGAGGAAGCTGACGAAATGGGCATCAGCTTCATACTTCTCGCGGGGGGCGAGCCTATGCTCCGCAGGGGCGTTATCAAGGCTGCAGGCGAGCGGAAGAACATACTCTTCCCGATCTTCACCAACGGCACATACATGGATGAGGCTTATTTCAAGCTGCTCGACGAGCATCGCAATCTGATACCGGTCATGAGCATCGAGGGAAAAAAGGAAAAGACCGATGTGCGCAGAGGCGAGGGAATTTACGACCGCTTGATCGCGAATATGGATGAGCTTCACAGGCGAGGGCTGATATTTGGAGCGTCCGTCACTGCCACAACGGAAAATGTGCGCGAGGTTGTGTCGGATGAGTTTTTGGATGAGCTTGCCGACAGAGGCTGCAAGGCGGTGATATTTGTGGAGTTCGTGCCGGTAACGGAGGAGAGCAGCGAGCTTGCTCCGGGAGATGCAGAGCGCGAATACCTAGCGACAGCGATTGCGCGGCTTAGAAATGAAAGACCGGAAATGGTGTATATATCATTTCCGGGTGATGAGAAAAGCTCGGGCGGCTGCGTAGCTGCGGGCAGGGGATTTTTCCACATTAATTCGCATGGCGGTGCGGAGCCTTGCCCGTTCTCGCCTTATTCCGATGTGAATATCAAAAGCACTTCGCTGCGTGAGGCCATCCATTCGCCGCTGTTTACGGCGCTTCAGAGCGAAGGCGTCTTGCTGGATGACCACGACGGAGGGTGCGTACTATACGAAAAGCGCGAGCAGGTAGAGGCTCTTTTGCGCAAAGGGAGGAAAGATATAAATGAACAGTGTTGAAGCAATCAGAGCGAGACATTCGGTCCGCAACTATAGGCCTGAGAAAATCGAAGAGGAAAAGGTGGCTTTGCTGAAGGAAAAGATCAGAGAGCTTAACAGACGCGGCAATCTCAATATGCAGTTTATCGAGGATGCGGGAAAGACATTTAACAAGCTCCTTAACAAGTTTATGGGGCTGGGCTCGGCACCGAGCGTAATCGCATGCGTCGGAAAGGATATCGACAATCTGGACCAGAGAGTGGGCTATTTCGGCGAGCAGCTGGTGCTCTATGCTCAGAGCATCGGGCTTAATACATGCTGGGCGGGAACCTTCAACAAGGAAAATATCGGAGCGGAGGTTCTTGATGACGAAAGACTGGTAATTGCAATCGCGATCGGCTATGGCGCAGATCAGGGCAGACCGCACAAGTCAAAGACTGCAGATCAGGTAAGCGAAGCGGCGGGCGAAAGACCTGACTGGTTCGAGAGAGGCGTTGAAATGGCGCTGCTTGCACCTACTGCCATCAACCAGCAAAAGTTCCTGATCAAGCTGAATGCCGACGAGTCCGTCGAGTTTATCGACAAGGGCGGAGTGCTCAGCCAGATCGATCTGGGAATCGTGAAATACCACTTCGAGGTCGGACGCGAAGGCGGCGGCAGTCTCTAGAGGCGGCGCAACCCGGCGGCAGCTTGGCGGTAACGACAGAAGTAAACTTTGGGCGAATTTTCGCCCATTTTTTATTGTAAAAAAACCTCTGCTGTCGTATTATAATATCGTATAAAAAAGTAAAAAAGGAGAACGAGTATGGGAGCTTCCGAACCGAAAAAATTAGCGCTTCTCAGGATTAAAGACATCCTCGAAGAGCACAGCGATTACGATCATCCTATTACGCAGGAAGAAATCGTGGCAAAGCTGAAAGCACAATACGGTATTGATGTGGACAGAAAAACTGTGGGCCGCAATCTGTCGCTTTTAAAGGAAGCCGGCGTCGAAATAGAGTCAAAGCGAGGCGGCAGTTACATTGCAGAGCGCAGGTTCGACGACTCCGAGCTGCGACTTTTAATAGACGGCGTGCTTTCCAGCAAGCATGTTACTGCGAGGCAGTCGAAAGACCTGATTGAGCGCATTTGCGAGCTCTCGAACAAATACTTCAAGGCAAGCGTGCGCTACGTTCATTCCGTAAACGAGTGGAGCAAGACTGAAAACCAGGCGGTTTTCTACAATATCGCACTCGTCCACACCGCTATCGAGGAAGCCAGAAAAATCACCTTTAGCTACAATAAATACGGCACCGACAAAAAGCTGCACCGGTCTTCGACTCAGACGGTCAGCCCGTACCTGATGCTTCTCCACAACCAGCGATACTACCTGCGCGGATACAACGATCGATATCAAACGATTCAGAACTACAGGCTCGACAGGATTACGAATATGGAGATCCTGGATGAAAAGGCCTTTCCGCTAAAGAAGGTTCCCGGTAACGAGCGCGGCATAGATTACAAGCTGCTCGGATCGGCTTATCCGTATATGTTTTCCGACGAGCCGGAGCGCATCGATTTTACTGCGGACAAAATCATAGTAGACCAGGTGATTGACTGGTTCGGCAAGGACATCACCATTTCCGAGACTGCCGACGAGGGCAAGGTTAGCATCAGCCTTACAGCCAGCCCTATGGCAATGAAATACTGGGCGCTGCAGTACATAAACGGCGTTGAAATCATCCGCCCCGAAAAGCTGCGCAGCGAAATAATCGCCGACCTTGAAAAAGGGCTGGGAAAGTATAAAGGGCAATAATAGATAAAATGAACATGATATGGTATAATTATAGATTATAGGCAAAAGCGCAAAATGGCAAAAGACTGCGAAAGACTGATAGAATACAATGGAAGGCAATGTAAAGAAGGATAAAATTAAAAAATTAAAAATATGCGCGATTTTAGTCCTGATTGTGATGCTGCTTGTATTCGTGAAGTTCATGCTCAGCGCGAGGGTCGACTCTGTTGACGAGTATCAGGAATGGATGAAGAGCTTTGGCATAGCAGGTCCTTTGTTCCTGACGGTTTTTCAGGCGGTTCAGGTGGTGCTGCCGATTCTGCCGGGATATTTGGGCTGTGCTGCGGGCGCAATCAGCTTTGGCACCTGGACGGGATTTGTCTGTAATTACATAGGAATCTCGGCAGGCTCGATTGCGGCGTATTTCCTCGCAAAGAAATACGGCGTGGACCTCGTTATTTCGCTTTTCTCGGAAAAGCAGTACAATAAATGGAAAGCCAAAATAGCAAACAAAAAGTCCTATGATGTCTTTCTGTTTGTTGCAACGCTGCTTCCGATGTTTCCGGACGACTTCCTGTGCTACTTTTCGGGACTGATTCACATGGATTCCAAAAAGTTCATCTGGATAATCATACTCGGAAAGCCTTGGTGCATACTGGCTTACAGCATAATCTTCGGATTGATATAAGGGCATAATTGTAGAAAAAGGAGAGAGGGAAAATGATTGGAATTTACGACTACACTGTGATACTGACATACTTGTCGCTTGCTTCGGGCGTGACAGGCATAATCTTTACCACGACCGGCATCGGGCACCCCGAGGTGGGAATCTTCTTTTTGATGGTTTCCGGCATCCTCGATGCGTTCGACGGCAGAGTGGCCAGGACCAAAAAGGGCAGAACAAAGCTCGAAAAGGATTTCGGTATCCAGATTGACTCGCTTGCAGATATGATTTGCTTTGGCGTTCTGCCGGCCACAATCGGTCTGGCACAGCTGAGAATCAGCGGTATCTTCACAGAACTCGTTCGCAGAAGGGACTATGACGGCAACTATGCGATGCTGGTGCTGCTGCTTATGATTGCTGTAATCTATGTCCTCGCGGCGCTGATCAGGCTCGCGTATTTCAATGCGACGACCGAAATCAGAGAAGAGGAAGCAAAGCAAACCGGCACGGCTTACTTCACAGGCCTGCCTGTAACCGCAGCGGCGCTGGTGTTCCCGCTTGAGATGCTGATTCATTTCTATGTCAGATGGGACCTGACAATCATATACTTTATTCTGATGCTGATAATGGCCGTTGCGTTCCTTTTGAATGTAAAGGTTAGAAAGCCGGGTAAAAAGGCGCTTTCGGCGATTATTGCCATAGGCACAATTGAGTTCATCCTCAGCGTGATTGTGTTCCACATGTACTAGAGGATGTTGAAATATGAACATGTTAACGTTTTTATACAGGACGCGGCCCGGCAGGATATTATTAAAACCGCTGGTCAGCCGAAGCGTATCCGAGCTTTCGGGACGCATCCTTGACGGCCGGCTGTCAAAGCTTTTGATCGGTTCTTTCGTGCGAAAAAACGGCATCCGGACCGAAGACTACATTCTGGATGACATCGGTAGCTTTAACGACTTCTTTTGCCGCAGGATAAAGAGCGGACTGAGGCCGATTAATGCGGAAGCAGGCGCGCTGACATCGCCGTGCGACGGACTGCTCAGTGCTTACAGGATCGAGCAGGGCACTGTCCTCAGCGTGAAGCAGAGCAAGTTCACAATCAGCCGTCTGCTGGACGACAGTGTGCTGGCGGCAGGCTTCGAAGGGGGCTACGCTCTCGTCTTTCGCCTTTGCGTCGACCACTACCACCGCTACAGCTGGTTCGAGTCGGGCAGGTTTGTGGCGAGGAGGAAGCTGGACGGAATCTTCCACACGGTGCGGCCTGTGGCGCTGGAGACTTGTCCGGTCTTCGTCGAGAACAGCAGAGAGTATGCCGTCCTTGACACGGAAAACTTCGGGCGCACGGTGCAGATGGAGGTCGGTGCGATGCTTGTCGGGAGGATTGTGAACGAGGCCTCGGCACCTTGCGATGTCGTGAGGGGCGAGGAAAAAGGCCACTTCGAGTACGGCGGCTCGACCGTGATAGTGCTGATTCCGGCGGGTCGGGCGGAGCTTCGCGAGGATATTGCGGGAAAGCTTGGCAGCAATTACGAAATCCCCGTGGTGATGGGGGAAAAGATCGGCGAGAAATCGGCGGGAAATGAAGAAATGTAAAAAAGGATAGCTTTCGCAGACCTGCGAGCTATCCTTTCGTTTTTTAGAATGGCTTGAGTTCGGAGTTTGACCACTCTATGCGCTTCATCGAGAGGGCGTCCTCGAAGTAACCTTCGCCTTCTTCATGCCAAGGCTCGGTGTCATAATTGTAGAGGTTGTCAAAGTAAACGTCGTCTTTGTATTGTTCGATGTTCTGGTCGTAGAAAAGGTTCCGGATGTACTGGTCGTAGCCGTATGAATCAGGTTTGATTTCCGCGCAGAGGTAGGAAACGAAATCGTTTACGCGCCCCTTTGTGGCGGAGGTGACATCCTCGTGCTCACTGCCCTCGTAGGTTTCAATCGCCTGATTTACCCACTCATCGTCCTCGTAGTCGAGGAAGAATGCGTAGAGCTTTACAGCGGTTGCTTTGCCGGTGCTCTGGTCAAACTCTGCAATCAGGCAAGGCGGATATTCGTTATCGCCGTTTGCAACCTCGCCCGGATCGTCAAAGATGAAGAGCGCAGGGTAGTAGAGCTCCGAAGAGTTGCTTGCGGAAATCTTCATGTATTTGTAGATTTCGTAGTCCGGAGTGTCGCTGCTTGCCGGGCTACCGGAGCCGTCGTCTGCGCCGCCGGCTGCGCTGTCAGCGCCTGCGCCTCTGCAGCCGGTAGCCGCGAGCGCCAGAATCATTATTATCAAAAATAAAAACGGTAATTTCTTTTGCATTTTATTCGTTCCTTTCGTGTGGTATTATATTAAAAAAGATTATAGCATAAATTGAAATAGAGAAAAGAGTTTTGTTATGAAAGATGCTAAAAATGTAAAGCCGGCCATGGACGGCGACCTGGCATGGCAGGAGCTTCGCACGGAGCACATCGTACGCGACGAGTGGATTGACTTTCGCAGCACCGACTGGCGCTTCCCCGACGGGACGGAGCTTGGCCCGTTCTACAGCTTCAGCTGCAGAAATTATGTCGTGGTGGTGGCATCCGATAAAGAGGGACGCTTCCTCTGCGTGCGGCAGTTCAGGCCGGGGATTAAGCAGGTCACAACGGAATTCCCCGCAGGCGGAATTGAGCGCAAGGACGGCAAGGAGTACGGCGATCCAAGCGACACATGCGCCGAAGACCCGCTTGATGCCGCAAAGCGCGAGCTTTTAGAGGAAACCGGCTACGAGTCGGATGAGTGGGAGCGCGTATTTGCCGTGCCGTCGCAGGCTACAATCTGCGACAACTACGCCTACATCTATAGGGCGCGAAACTGCCGAAAGGTAAGCGGGCAGAGCCTCGACGAGGCCGAATACTTGAACGTAGCGCGCCTCACGGCGGAGGAAATAGACAAAATGATTGCAGGCGAAAGCTTCCTTCAGGCAATGCACGTTTTGGCGTGGCTGATGGTACGCAGGTAAATGCGGGAAGATAATTCTATTGAACAAAAATGCGGATTCCGCAAAAATGTCGAATAGGCTAATCATAGAAAGAGGATGTTATGCTTAAAGGTTATAGTTTTTTTAGGGACGAAGCAGGGGAAGTGTGGAAGATTGAGACTCCGGACTTGATTCTCAGGCTTTCTGCCGCCGATGATATTTCGGATTTTTACAAATGGGAATACAACACAGAGACGATTCGGTATTTCAGCATATGCGAGAACCAGTCCATGGAAGAGGTGTGGCGCGATTTTGTGCATAGGACAGAGGATCCGAGCTCTGTGAATTTCACTATTATTAATAAAAGCACCGGTGAAAAGCTTGGCAGAGCAATGCTCGCAGATTTGATACGGGGCTGGAAGGTCGAGATATTCAGGATATACATAGCCGATACTTCCAATAGAGGACGCGGCTACGGCAAGCAGTCCATGCTGGCTTTGATGCAGCTGATTTTTGAAGAATATGGCTGTGAAAGACTGTATCTGGACCACTATACGGGAAACCCCGCAAGGATGCTGTATGACAGCCTGGGCTTTCATTTCGAGGGAATCCTCCGTGCCAACTGCAGGAAAAACGGTGTTTTGCATGATGTAGAGCTGCTTTCAATGCTGAAACCCGAATATAACAGCCTTTATCTGAATGGGAAATAATAGGAAAACGTATTGAACAAAAATGCGGATTCCGCAATTTTGTTCAATAGAAAGCAGGAATTTCGGGAAAAGTGCGTGGAAAAATGTCGGAAAAAATGCGTGGAAAAGTGTAAAATTTCGTCAAAAAATCCGTGGAAAAGTGTAAAAATCCTATACCTTTTCTGCGGATTTATGTTATAATGGTAGTGAAAATAGCTGTAAATGGTTGAAAAAACCGAAATTGAGAGGTTTTAATATGCTCCAACGAAAGATTGAAAAGCGCATAGAAGAATTTTATAAAGAAAAACCTGCCAAGGCAATGATGATTATTGGTGCACGTCAGGTTGGGAAATCATATATTATCGAGGAATTTGCCAAATCCCACTACAAGAGTGCGATAAAATTGGATTTTATTGAGAATCCGGATTATGTCTCGATATTTGAAGAAGCAAAAGGGGCAGAAGACATTCTCCTGCGCTTATCAGCAATATATGGCGATCGCATGATTCCCGGAGAAACGATGATATTTTTTGATGAAGTGCAGGAATGTAAAGAGCTAATTACGATGGTAAAATATCTTGTGCAGGACGGCAAGTATGATTACATTCTCAGCGGGTCGTTACTTGGTACAATCTTCAAGGAAATAGCTTCTGTCCCTGTGGGATATTTAGATATTGAGGAAATGTATCCTCTCGATTTTGAAGAGTTCGCATGGGCAAACGGTGTTGGCTCAATTGTAATAGATGCCCTACGTAATTGTTTTGAAAAAAAGAAGGAAGTGGATACTCCAATACATAATCGTATGATGGCACTTTTTGAATTATATCTTATTGTGGGTGGCATGCCGGCTGCAGTCAGCACATATTTGAAAACGAAAAATCTTCGTACGGTAGCTGATGAACAAAACGCCATAGTCCAACTGTACAAGCGTGATATTTCGAAATATGACGAGGGGGACAGGCTCTACCTTAACGATATATTTGATTTAATACCAAGCGAATTAAACGCGAAGAATAAACGCTTCATAATGAAGAACTTGAATGAAAAGGCTCGCTTCGACAAATGCTATGAAAGCTTCCTGTGGCTGAAAAATGCGGGTGTTGCGTTGCCTGTAAATGTTGTTGATGAATTGAGTGTGCCACTCAAGTTTTCAAAGTCACAGAATCTATTCAAGCTGTTTTCAAATGACGTAGGCCTTTTGGCGTCTCAGTACGGCAATGAAATTCAACTCGAAATCTTGAAGCATGAAATTAGTATCAACTTTGGCTCAATTTATGAAAATGTAGTAGCTCAGGAACTGATTGCGCACGGATATATGCTTTATTATTACAATAGCAAAAAATTCGGTGAGCTTGATTTTGTAATAGAAGATGCAAATAAAGTATTGCCGATAGAAATTAAATCAGGAAAGGATTATTATCGCCATAACGCGATGGATAATATCCTGGAACACGAACCTTTTAACATGGAAAAAGGATATGTCTTCTGTAACGGTAATATAGAAGCAAAGGGAAAAATAACGTATTTCCCGATTTACATGATTATGTTCCTGCAAAAGAAAACCTTGCCGAGTGAAGTAATCTTTGACTCCGATTTTTCGGATTTGAATGATATGGTGTAAACTTTAGCCGAAAGGTAGAACAATACTAGAGAGAGGTGCGGAATGCACGATTTATTAAAAAATGAGCTGCGGAAAGGCTTTGAGACCGCATATATAGATGGCACTGTAGTATCAAGCGAGTCTTTGCGACCGCAGTTTGTTTCTAATAACCATAAAGAAGGTAAAAAAGTAATCGCTTCCGTTGAGGACGAGCTTTTGGCATGCGATGAGTTTCAGATAAGCGTAGCATTTATTACTATGGGAGGAATAACTCCTCTTTTGCAAACACTTAAAGAACTTGAAAAACGTGGAGTTCCAGGCAAGATACTAACAACAAACTACCTGAACTTTAGCGAGCCACGAGCGCTTGAAAAACTTCACGAGCTCTCAAATTTAACATTAAAGATATATGATGCAGAGGCTTCAGGCGAAGGCTTTCACACTAAAGGCTATATCTTCCGCAAAGAAGAAATATACAGAATAATAATCGGAAGCTCCAATATGACGGGCGGTGCATTAAAGAAAAATTTCGAATGGAACACCCGCATTATTTCAACAGCAGAAGGTGAGGTCACAAAGCAAGTACTTGCAGAGTTTAGTCAGCTTTGGAATTCTGAGAACGCAAAAGAATATGATGCGTTTATAGATGAATATAAAGAAAAATATAGAATCATAAAGCATCAAAGAGAGATTGCAAAGCGTGAAGAAGTTGTTTCTATTGAGAAATATAAACTTC
>ODAI011163023.1_pt1 | contig 56327 bp, 46 predicted proteins | sample 1539321 | NCBI WGS metagenome assembly ODAI01 (sample SAMN02144231, study PRJEB22623) | gut metagenome | biome: sheep rumen | host: Ovis aries | place: New Zealand | reverse complement strand
GAGAAGAGGAGCATATCGTGAATTGTCCCGGCTGCCAACAGGAGAATATCCGCAAGCACAACGGCCTCTATTGTCTTATTCGCGACTGGGGGAACAAAGACCCCAAGACGAAGGAGAACAATCGTAAAATCAGATACATCGACCTATTAAAATAAACAACTATGGCAACGTTCAGTTCGTCACTCAAATCGAAACTCATTTATGTCTTCGCCATCAACGACGAATGGCACAAAGACTGCGTGAAGATTGGCGAGGCTACCCTGTCCGACGACGACGGAAGCAATCTGCTTGGCAACAGCGAGGCTTTGCAGCAGGCTGCCCACAAGCGCATTCAGCAATACACCAAGACAGCAGGCATAGCCTATCAGTTGCTTTACACCGAAATCGCCATCTTCATGCGAAGCGGCATGATATTTACCTTCAACGACAAGCAAGTACACTATGTGCTGGAGCGCTCGGGGGTGAAGAAGAAGACATTCGAGAGTGTGAAGGGCGCAAACGAGCGGTATTGCTGCGACCTCGAGACCGTCAAGAAAGCCATCCATGCGGTAAAGGAAGGGCTGGACAGCATCCCGCAAAGCGAGATCACCCACACGCAGAATCCCATCGTGTTCCGTCCCGAGCAGAGAGATGCCATAGAGAAGACGCGCAAGCAGTTCCGACGTGGCAACCAGATGCTGTGGAATGCCAAGATGCGATTTGGCAAGACACTCTCCGCCCTTCAGGTGGTGAAGGAAGAACAATTCCAACGAACCCTCATCCTCACGCATCGCCCCGTGGTCGACGAGGGATGGTTCGTGGACTTCGGCAAGATTTTTTACGACAGCCCCAACTATCATTATGGCTCACGCAACAAGGGCGAGACCTTCATGAGTCTGGAGAAGTTGGCTGCAAAGGGCGACAAATACGTCTATTTCGCCTCTATGCAAGACCTCCGAGGCTCCGAGCAGGTGGGCGGCAAGTTCGACAAGAATAGCGAAGTATTTAAGACGAAGTGGGACTTTCTCATCATCGACGAGGCCCACGAGGGCACGAAGACCGAACTGGGCACCAGCGTCATTCAGGAACTCTCAAAGCCCGAGACGAAGGTGCTGCAACTCTCGGGCACGCCCTTCAACCTCTTCGACGACTACAGCGAGAACGAAATCTTCACGTGGGACTACGTGATGGAGCAGCGTGCGCAGACCGAATGGGACTTGATCAACCCAGGCACGTTGAACCCCTACGAATCGCTGCCCGCCATCAACATCTACACCTACGACCTTGGGGCGCTCATGTGCGACTATGTGGAGGATGAAAAAGCCTTTAACTTCCGCGAGTTCTTCCGCACACGCGACGACGACAGTTTCATCCACGAGCGCGATGTCGACAACTTCCTCAACCTGCTCTGCAAGGAAGACAAGGACAGCCTTTATCCCTATGCCAACGAACGGTTCCGCCGCATCTTCCGCCACACGCTCTGGATGGTGCCAGGCGTAGCAGCAGCACGGGCATTGAGCATCAAGTTGAAAGCCCACCCCGTGTTTGGCAATTTCCAAATTGTCAATGTGGCAGGCAACGGGGACGAGGACGAGGAGAACGCCGAAGCCTTGAAGATGGTGAACACAGCCATTGGGCCACATCCCGACGAGACCTTCACCATTACCCTCTCGTGCGGCCGACTGACCACAGGCGTGAGCATCAAACCTTGGACAGGCGTGTTCATGATGGCGGGCTCGTTCAGCACTTCGGCCGCCAGCTATATGCAGACCATCTTCCGTGTGCAAACACCGTTCGCCTGCAACGGGCGCATGAAGACCGACTGCTACGCTTTCGACTTCGCCCCCGACCGCACCCTGCGCGTGTTGGCTGAAGCCGCCAAGGTGAGCGCAAAGGCGGGCAAGCAGAGCGAAGAAGACCGCCGCATCTTGGGCGACTTCCTCAATTTCTGCCCCATCATCTCCATCGAAGGCTCACAGATGAAACCCTACGATGTAAACAAGATGATGAGCCAACTGAAGAAAGCACAAATAGAAAAGGTGGTGCAATGTGGCTTCGAGGACGGCGCACTCTATAACGATGAACTGCTGAAGTTGACAGACGTGGAATTGCACGACTTTGACGAACTGAAGAAAACCATCGGCTCTACAAAGGCAATGGCAAAGACGGGCGACATTGACGTGAACAACCAAGGTTTCACCAACGAGCAATATGCAGAGAAAGAGAAGCTGGAGAAGAAGAAAAAGAAAGACCTGACTCCAGAGGAAAAAGCCCGACTGGAAGAACTGAAAGCCATGAGCAATCAGCGCCGGAATGCCATCAGCATCCTTCGTGGCATCTCCATCCGTATGCCTTTGCTGATTTATGGTGCAGAGTTGAAGGATGAAAATGAGGAAATCACCATCAACAACTTTGCTTCGCTGATAGATGACCAGTCGTGGGAGGAATTCATGCCCAAAGGTGTTGATAAAGAACGCTTTGAGAAGTTCAAGAAATACTACGATCCCGACATCTTCCGAGAGGCTGGCAAACGCATCCGCGAAATGGCCCGCGCTGCCGATAAGTTCACTATCGAGGAACGCATTGAGCGCATAGCCGCCATCTTCAACACCTTCCGCAATCCCGACAAGGAGACGGTGCTGACTCCCTGGCGAGTGGTCAACATGCACATGAGTGACTGTCTGGGAGGCTGGTGTTTCTATGACAAGGATTTCAAAGAGCCGCTTTCCATTCCGCGATATGTAGAACAAGGCAAGGTGACCAAAGATGTTTTCCGAACTGATGCCCACATCTTGGAAATCAATTCCAAGAGCGGTCTCTATCCGCTCTACGTAGCCTACAATATCTATCGTGCAAGAGTTGAGGCTGCCAAGCAGAAATACGGTGAGGTATCTCACGGCTTTGCCATGAACCTGTGGGATGCCACCATCGAAGAAAACATCCTCGTGGTATGCAAGACCCCGATGGCTAAAAGCATCACCAAGCGCACGCTTGCCGGTTTCCGCAATACCCGTGTGAATGCCCAATATTATCCCGACTTAATCCAAAATATTTCAGAACGCCCAGAGGCCGTTGTCAACACCTTCCGCGATGGCAAACATTTCTGGAAAATAAATCAAGATACTAATATGAAGTTAGACGCTATAGTAGGTAATCCGCCGTATCAGATAAATGTTGGTGAAAAGAAAGATAATTATGGTATATTGATATTTAATAAATTTGTTGATATTTCTATCAAGATAAAACCTAATTACGTATCAATGGTTTTTCCGTCCCGTTGGTTTACAGGAGGGCGAGGGCTTGAAGAATTCAGAAATGCGATGCTCAATGATGATAGAATTAGAAAGATTAGAGATTTTCTTGATGCTAAAGATTTGTTTCCAACAGCAGACATAGCCGGTGGCATAAATTATATATTATGGGATAAATCATATCATGGTTTATGTTATTACGGCTGTACTCATTTGGGAAGTACAAGTTATGAAGATAGGAAACTTAATGAGTATTCAATCTTTATTAGAAGAAACGCTGCATTGGACATCATAAAAAAGGTCTCAAATAACTCTGAGGTGAATATTGAGAGCCTTATAAGTACTCAAACTCCATTTGGCTTTGTAACTACTTATCGTGGTTTGCCTAAGCCTTTTGATAATGCTCTCTCTCTGTATTCCAGCGGAGGGATAAGTTTTGTCAAGAGAGAGGATGTCAAGAGAAATTCTCAATGGATTGACAATTACAAAGTAATTTTTTCTAAAGCAACCTGTGAGCATGCAGGAACACCAGACAAAACTGGCCGTTACCGAGTGTTTTCTACAATGAGGATTCTAAAACCAAGAGAGATATGCACACAAAGCTACTTAGTAGGCGGTGTGTTTGAAAGCTTGGTTGAATCGGAGAATTATATGTTATATCTGAAGACCTGTTTTGTTAGGTTCTTGATTTTACAATTAATATCTACGCAGGATATTTCAGCTGAAAAATTCCGTTTCGTCCCCCTCCAAGATTTCACTCGTCCTTGGACGGATGCAGACCTCTATGCAAAGTACAAGTTAACGGATGAGGAAATCCAGTTTATCGAGTCGATGATTAAGCCTATGGAATAAAATATGAAGGGGATTTGAAATCAGCGGGACTGGTTCTTGATTTCTGGAAGTGGAACTGCTGAAGGACAAATAGTACACAAGGCATTTCAAATTGCCCAGAGTGTGCAAAAGGTCATGATAATGTACGCGCAAAGATTTACAAGTTCAATGAAATGGATGCCGACCACGTGTCAGCCTGGAGCAAAGGCGGTGCAACAGATATCAGCAATTGCCAGATGCTGTGCAAGACGCACAACAGAATGAAAGGAAACAGATAACTACAAGAACATACTGCCGCTAAAGCGGATATCATTCTTGGGGAATAATGAATGACAAACAATCATTTTGTTAGTTCAATAAAAAATATTATCTTTGTAGCACTAAAGTTCTTATATATAAGGTGCCTATGAATGCAGTCTTAAGGCCAGTGATTTTAAGAAAATCAAACAGGTGATAGCCGATAACGCCGACATCATAGTAAAGCGCTGGCATGAATATTTTGACAAATATAAAGAAAGAGGTGAATAATGAAGATTAAAGAAATTTGGTTTGATGGCGAGCACATTTATGGCAGAGATGAAGAAGGCAAGGAGTACAGCCAGTCATTGCTGTGGTATCCCAAACTGCGTATGGCCAATGATGAGCAGCGCAGTAAATACACTTTTGGACTAGGTGGTATTCACTGGCGCAATCTTGATGAGGACATCAGTTTTGAAAGCTTTGAGTATGAGGATGCGGAGCCAAGTGCCATGCAGCGTTTCTTAGGATGCAAAGAGATGGGAAGAAAGCGAAACTCTCGCTCCCTATGTTAAGATGCTGATAGATACCAGCAGGTTCATCCAGTCAAGGATAAATGACGGTACTATCGTGCTTGTTGATAAAGAGATAATAGAAAATTTAAAATTCAAAAGATATGAGGAGGAGTAAAATTTTAGAAGAGAGACGCAGGCGGGTAAGTCCTGAGGCTCGTGAGTCTGTTGCTATGTCTTTTCGCATTGTTGACAGAATACATGACATATTAAAAGAAAAAGGCTTGAAGCAGAAAGATATGGCTTCGTTATTAGGAAAGAGTGAAGCCGAAATCAGTAAGTGGATGCGTGGTACTCATAATTTCACGATAGGCACACTGGTGGCCATAGAAGCAGCACTTGATGCTCCAATTCTTGAGGTGTACCATCAGCCTGCTGAGCAGATGGAAATGGCATAAATGTAATAGACTTTCTTGACAAAAGAATCACAAAGACTGGTTCTTGATTTCAGGAAGTGAAACTGCTGAAGGACAAAAAGTACACAAGACATTTCCTGAAAAGGGGAAATACTCTATGCCTATATATATAATAAGGTGGATATGCTTACGGCATATCCACCTTATTATATATAGGTGAGCGTTATGTGCTCTGAAACTTCTGGTGTTTAGAAGAAGATGTAGCGGTTGTCAACGACGCCAGCCTTGGTGACGAGGTCCTGCATGAAGCCGCCGACCTGCTGCATTGACTGCTGACGACATTGCTGCATCTGTGCTGCCTCGTTGTACTTGGCACCGGCACGCTGCGACTTCTTCACGACCTGGAACAGGTATACACCGGCATTGCCCTTGACGGGAGCCTTTGAGAACTTGCCGGCGGGCGTTGCTGCAACGGCACCAGAGAGCGCGGGCTCCATGGCTCCAGTCTCCTGGATGAACGCGGGAGCGGCGAAGGTAATCTGGCTGACATTCGTTATCTTGGCACCCTTAGCCTTGGCTGCGTTGATGCTGTTGACTCCCTTCAGGTTAGCCATAATCTTCTCAGCCTTCTTGTCCTTGATGACCTCACGCTGCAGGAACTCCTTCACCTGAGCATCGGTATAGTCGCGGAAGCCTTTTGGATGGATGTCGGTGAGGACGAGAACCATCATGTGGTCGTTGTCACCACACTCATAGAGCGGACTGACATCGCCCTTGTCGGCAGAGAAGATCCACTTCAGAGCCTCGCGGGTGGCATGGATGCCTGCGACATAGTGCTCGGCGGTAGAGATGTTGCTGAGCTCTTCGACCTTATAGCCGTACTTCTTGGCGTTCTTCTCCATGTCCTCAAGGTTGGCACACTTGGTGACAAACTCGCTGAACTTGTTGTAAGCAACGGCACGGGTATCCTTGCTAAAGTCGATAACCTTCTTGATGATGGCTGCGGTATACTTGTCGGTGAAGGCACGGCGATCGAGCACCTGAACGATGATGTTGCCCTGAGTGAGCGCCAAGTTCTTCGTCTCGCCTGCACCGCCGTTGAGCAATGTCTCGATGTACTTGCGGTTGTCCATGTTCATAGTTGATGAACCTTCATACTGGGCACCGGTGAACCAAATCTTCTCGCCTGTCTGTCCGTACTTCTTGGCAAGTGCCTCGAAGTCTGCCCCACCCTGCAATGCGTTGTAGATGCTGTCGGCCTTGGTACGAGCCTCGTCGGGAGTAGCTGCAGAAACCTGAATCTGACGATACTGGACGGAGTCGGGCAGAGATGCCTTAGAGAGGAGGCGGATGATGTTGAGCGTATTATCCTGCTTGTTCTCGATGACACCGGATGTGCCTACTGCCATAGAGTCGATCTTGGCTGCAATGTCGCTGGGGAACGCCTTGGAAGAAACAGGTACGCCGATGAACGGAACCTGAGAGGCGCTCTTGCTGATGACCTGTGCAGGGTCAGCAGCTTCAGCAAGCTGTTTCTGATAGGCATTCATCTCCTTGGTGATGGCTGCACGGTCGGCAGCGCTGGCAAGAATCTGCACGTCTACATACTTGACATCACGTGTCTCGACAGCCTGACGGAAGGCGGGCTTCAGCTCTTCGTACTTAGCCTTGAGGTCGGCATCTTCTACTTTCACGTCGGCATCCTTGATGGTCGAGTAAGCAACAGATGCCAGCTGTACCTGACTCTCCTCGTTCTCAGCCTTGAACGCCATCTTTGCCTCTACCTTGTTGGAGAGGATGCAGTGAGCGAGCAATCCCTGATACTTCTGGTTGAGCAACTGTGTGCGGAGGTTCTTCTCGACAAAGAGCCAGTAGTTGTAGACCACCTGCATCTGCTCTGCCTGCTGCGGAGCCTGCGTCTTAGCCTTGTTGTACTGGTCGATGAACTGCTTGAGTGAGTTCACGTCGAAGCGACCGGTCTGCTGGTTGACGAAAGGAGTCTGCAAAAGTGTCGGGTTGGTACCTGCGTTGAGCACGTTCTGAAGTTCTTCTTCTGTCACGGTGAGACCCAGCTTGGCTGCATCGTTCTCGATAACCTTATTGGTTACGTACTGCTGCCATACCTGGTCGCGAACCTGATTTAATTCTTCTTCGGTGAGATTGTCACGCTGCATGGTGAACTTCACCACGTCCTGATACTCTTCAACGAGTTTCTGGAAGTCCTGAACGTTGACTTTCTCACCTAACACTTCGCCGATTTGCTGGCTTGCCTGGCCTTTGATGCCATTGCAAGAACGGAATGCTTCTTCGGCAATGAACGCAAAAAGACCGAGCGCGATGATGATCACCAGCGTCACGCCTTTGCTTCTGATTTTTCCTAATGCTGCCATTTTAAGTTGTTTTGTTTATTTTATTATTTTCAATCTTCTCTTGTCGTTTTCGCAAAATGCGCACAAAAATACAAAGAAAATGGGAAACTGCGTAATTTTTCGGTAAGAAAATGCGGTTTAACCTTGAACTTTCAATCTGACAAGTTCTATCTTCGTCATTGTATTCTTGATAATTTTGAACTCGAACTGCCCTATCTTCACCACCTCGTTGAGCTTGGGGAAGCTCTGGTACTCGTGCAGGATGAGACCGCCGACGGTCATATAGTCATCGCTCTCTGGCAGTTGCAGGTCGAACATTTCGTTGACCTTGTCTATCTCAAGACGTGCCGAGAGCAGGTATTCACCATCGTCGGTCTTCTTGGCGATGTACTTGGTGGAATCGTGCTCGTCTTCTATCTCGCCGAAGATTTCCTCAACGATGTCTTCGAGACACACGATGCCGCTCGTGCCGCCGAACTCATCGACGACGACACCGATAGACTTCTTCCCCTGAAGGAAGATGCGCATCAGCTTCTGGGCTGCCATCGTCTCCGGTACAAACGGCATCTCACGCAACATGGTCTTGAGACTCTCGCTCAGCCGGAAGTCTGGTTCCGACATCATCGCCTGCCGCTTGTCCTGGCTCAGGCGGAACATGTCAGAGGAATGGATATAGCCGATGATATGGTCGATGTCGTCTTTATAGACCACCACCTTGCTCTTGCCACTCTCTACAAACTTCTGCTGCAGCTCGTCAAGTGGGCAATGGTCTTCAACGGCAATGATCTCAGTACGCGGCACCATACAGTCACGTACCTTGGTATCGGAGAAATCCAGTGCATTCTGGAATATCTTCACCTCGTCTTCAATATCGTCTTCGCTGCGGGCATTGTCTATCGAAGACTGCACCAGATAGTCAAGGTCTACCTTGGTGAAGGCTTCGTCGTCCTTCTCCTTGTCCATCTTAATGCCGCCAATGCGCAGCAGGATGCGCGACAAGAAAGTGGAGAAGCGGCTGATAGGCCATAGGATGATGTAGAAGACGTATGCCAACGGTGCAAAGAAAGTGAGCAGGCGGTTGGGATTGCTCTTGAAAAAAGTCTTGGGTAGGAACTCTCCGGTGAAGAGGACGACTATAGTGGAGCAGATGGTGTCGAGGGCGACACGCGTTCCGTCGTTGAATGCCGCGAAGAGCGTGTTGTCGAAGAGCAGGGCGAAAAGGATGCCGTAGACCACCAACACGATGTTGTTGCCTACCAGCATGGTTGAAACAAAGTTGTTGGGATGGTCGTAGAAGTGTGCCAGACACCGTTGTGCCAGTCCGTTCTTCTCTTTGTCCATCTCAGCCAGCAGGCGGTTGCTGGATACGAAGGCAATCTCCATACCTGAAAAGAAGGCTGAGAGCACCAAGGTAATCAGTATGCCGATGATGATATGTAGATATTGTTCTATCACGTTGATGATTTCTTTCTCGTTGTTGGTTCTTTTGTAGATGTTGTGCCACCCTTCTCTTTCTCCTTCAGACGCGTGCTGTCGGCTTTCTGTGCCTGACGCATGGAGTCCTTCGGATTGGGCTTGTCGAAGCCCATGTCCGACTTCTCGAAAGCGCCCTTGGTGTTGGTGACGATATATTTGGTCATACGTTCATCGCTGCGGAAGTAGTTTCCTTCGAGTTCGCGCTCAGGAGTCTTCAGGTGGGAATAGCGATATGACCATATCTCGTGGTTCTGCTCGTCCCAGAAAAGCTCTTCGCTGCGGAAGTCCATGCCCTGTTTCGTCAGGATGCGCACCCGTCCGTGCAACTCCCAACGGCGTTCTTTGTCGAAATAGTAGGCGGTGTCACACTGGATATACGACTGGATATGCATGGTCTGGTCGAACTGAGTGAGCAACACTCCCTTGTCGAAAATCCAGCGTGAGGGTTGCTTCTTGTCGTTAATCTCCCAACGTTCGGTCACTATGCGATACTTGATGACACCTGAATCAGAGATGAGGGTGTTCACGCCATAGGTCTTCATGACCGGCACAGAATCGCGGTCGTAGATGGCAGGAGCTGTATGTTCACGTTCTTCTGTACAGGAAAAGAGGAACATGAAAGCCATCAACCCAATGGAAAGTATCGTTATACGTCTCACCGTCGTCAGAAAACTCTATAAGTCTGCCTGCCAGAAAACACGTGACTAATCGACCTTGAACTTCGCAAACCAGCGCTCGTTGAACGTAAAGCCTATGTTGATGCGGAAGCTGTTCTCACGTACCAGTCCGTCGCGGCTCCGCTTCATCCACTGGGCACTGATGTTCAGCATGGAACGGTTGTTGTAGCCGTTGATGATGGGGATGCCGACACCGGCAGAGACGGAGAGCTCCTTTGGTCCGTCGACTCCGTTTACTTTAAAATAAGGTGAGGCGATGGAGACACCTGCACGATAGTGCATCCGTTTGAAGAATGAATGGGAACGCTCACCTGGACAGTAGTCACCGCCGAACGTCATCTTGCGACGGTCGGTATAAAGTCCGCTACGCATGCCATAGACAGCCTCTCCGTCTTGGTAGAAATAGTCGGGTGCTTCCAGCTTACCCCATTTCTGCATCTGGAAATCAAAGCCCAGCTTCAACTGGTTCTTATGGTTCCACATCAGACCGGCACCAAACGTGTGGGGAATGCTCAGTCCGTCCATGACGGTCAGCGTGTCACTCTTTGAGCCTTTGGTGGCTACCTGCGTGTTGGTAGAGGTGACGATACACTCCGGATTAGCTTTCAGGCTGTGGCCTATGCCGTAGGTCAAGCCGAGTGTTACGGCATCGCTCTTCGACAAGTTTGCTGTGTATTGCAGACCGAAGTCCAACTTGTAGCTTGTCACATTGGCGGTATAGGTCTTCGAAAGTGTGTTCACATACTTGTCGCTATAGCTGTTGACCACCGAACGGGTGTAATTGCCCCAGAAATATGACGCATTGAAACCAATGGCAAGTCCCTTGACCGGCTCCCAACCGGCACCTACATATACCTGACGGAAGCCACCGGAACCAGAGTATTTATTGGTATAGGTGACATTGGTCGTACTGGTTGAGGGGAAGGCGTTGACATTGTTCGTGTTGGAAAAATCATATCCGACATTAGCAAAAGGAATCAATCCGAAGCTGACACCCAGCTTGCGGGCGACGCGGAATGCGCCAACGACATATTCAAACGTAGCTTCCTTCGCATTGACACGATGGCCACCTTCAGCATAGTTGGTCTTATGAAGACTGATGCCTGCATCGAAAATGAAGCTCAGCGAGTCGAGAGCGGAATAGGAAGCAGGGTTCAGGTAGTTGATCTGGTTGCGCTCATGGAAGCCATAAGCCAGTCCGTCCATGCCACGATTGAAGCCACTGGTCTGCTCGGCAAGTACGCCAAGACCATACATGCTGTAGGGAGAATTGGTGCCACTTTGGGCATAAGAAGCCGTTGTCAATGCTGCTAAAGCTGCAACGATTATGAGTTTCTTCATTTGCTATACTTTAATACAAGGCGCAAAATTATTAAAAAAAATCGAAACAAGACGCATTCAAATGAGAAATATGATTTAATTTTGCATCGTGAAACAGTTAAAAAGTTCTTTTAAGATAGTTTTTGCGATATGGATAGTGCTTTTCTTCATGTCGCCGAATGCCAATGCACAGACGGCAGGGAGTGCACAAAATGACGTTCAGGCACCACTTTCTGCCTTGCAACAGATGGACTCCGTAGAAGTCAGCCTGCTCACCGTCGGTCCCGGCAACGAGGTGTGGAGCGTCTACGGACATACGGCACTACGCTATCAGAACCACCTTCGCAAGCAAGACCTTGCCATCAACTATGGCGCATTCAACTTTGAGCAAGATTATTTCATCCTCCGTTTTGTCTTCGGAGCTACCGACTACGAGATGGAAACGCTGCCGATGAGCCTCTTCATGACGGTCTATCGGGAGGAACAGCGATGGGTGGTGGAACAGAAGCTGAACCTGACACGCGAAGAGAAGCTTGCCATCACGCAGGCACTATATGAAAATTCATTACCTGAGAACGTATCATACCGCTACAACTTCTTCTACAACAACTGTACGACACGTGCCCGTGACATGATTATCAACCACTTGAACTGCATCGGATATCAGTCTGACACGCAATGGAATGGTGAATCATACCGGGAAATGACACATCAATGGACAAGACACCACAGGTGGACACGTTTCGGCAACGACCTCCTGTTGGGAATTGGTTCTGATTTCAAGACAGAGCACGAAGCTTCTTTCTTCCTGCCGGACAGCGTTCGCAAGGACTTCAGCCACATAATCATCACCAATCCCGACGGCTCGAAACGTAAGTTGGTCAGCAAAACTGAGTGGCTGAATAGGACCTTAAAAAAGACCCTCGACTTCTCTCCTTTCAGTTTCCTTACACCTCAAGTGGTATTTGCCATGATGTTTGCCGTCGTTCTCCTGCTGACCATCTATCAATGGAGAAGCAAACGTAACTTGTGGTGGCTCGACATGCTGCTGCTCTTGACATCGGGCATCGCCGGCATCATCCTCTTCTTGATGGTCTTCTCGCAACATCCCACCGTCAGGGTCAACCTGCAGATACTCTTGCTGAACCCGCTCTCGCTCCTGTTCCTCTACCCTACCGTCAGAGCCGGACGCAAAGGACACGCCCATTGGTACTGGACGGTGCTGGCAGTCTGCATCCTTCTCTTCTTCATCGGCGCCATTTGGCAGACCTATGCCGAAGGAATGTATTTTGTGGCATTATGTTTGCTGATACGTTGTATAGTAAATATCCGTCATGAGAAATAGAACCTTTACGGCACTGCTGATCATTCTCGCCACAACAGGCGTGGAAGCACAGACCTACCAGTCGGCGCTGAAGCTGGCATTGGGGGGGATTTCCGTAGAGGATATGGCTGTTCAGCCAGAGGTAAGGGCGCTGAAGTCTGACATATTGTCAGCCATCAAGGCGCTCCGGCAACTCGAAGAAAAAGACAAACAATATCCACCGCTTTGCAAAACCTATGGTTTTACGTGTCAAAACATATCGTTTAACTCGCCTAAACATATCGTTTTGCAAGCCCAAACGCACCATTTAGAAAACTACCGCAACCCTGCCATCGGCAAAGGTATTCGTATTCGCGCACCTGCCTGTATGCTTTAACTAAGGCTCACCATCATTTTAATAAGGTAAAAAGGCGGAATTACGGAATTATTTTCGTAACTTTGCGCGCGTTTTTCAACGAATACGAATATCAATAAACAAAACATACAAGATGAATTTCAACAAATTTCTGAAATCACTCTTCGGCGACAAGTCGACAAGAGACATGAAACTGATTCAGCCGTTCGTAGAGAAAGTGAAGGCGGCATACCCTGAAATAGAGGCACTCGACAACGACCAGCTGCGTGCCAAGACGAAGGAGATACAGCAATACGTGCAGGATGCGGCACGGACAGAGAAGGAAGAGATTGCACGCCTGAAGGCTACCATCGAGGAAACGCCCATTGACGAGCGCGAACCGATATTCAACCACATTGACAAACTGGAGAAAGAGGCACTCGACAAATACGAGGAAGCCTTGAACGAAGTGATGCCCGTGGCGTTCAGCATCGTAAAGGACACGGCCAGACGCTTCGCACAGAACGAGGAAACGGTGGTGACGGCTACCGACTTCGACCGCGAGCTGGCTGCCGACCCGAAGAAAGACTTCATCACCATTGACGGCGACAAAGCCATATACCACAACCACTGGACGGCAGGCGGCAACGACCTGAAGTGGGAAATGATCCACTACGACGTGCAGCTCTTCGGAGGCACCGTGCTCCATCAGGGTAAGATTGCGGAGATGGCGACGGGTGAAGGTAAGACATTGGTGGCTACCCTGCCCGTCTTCCTGAACGCCCTGACCGGCAACGGCGTACATGTGGTCACCGTCAACGACTACCTTGCCAAGCGTGACTCCGAATGGATGGGACCGCTCTACATGTTCCACGGACTCAGCGTAGACTGTATCGACAAGCACCAGCCTAACTCTGACGCCCGCCGCAAGGCATACATGGCTGACATCACCTTCGGTACGAACAACGAGTTCGGCTTCGACTACCTGCGTGACAACATGGCCATCTCGCCTGCCGACCTCGTCCAGCGCCAGCACAACTTCGCCATCGTCGACGAGGTGGACTCCGTGCTGATTGACGATGCACGTACTCCGCTGATTATCTCCGGTCCTATCCCGAAAGGCGACGACCAGATGTTCGAGGAATACCAGCCTCTCGTAGAGAGACTCGTCGGCGTTCAGCGCCAGCTGGCAACGAAATACCTTGCCGATGCCAAGCAGATGATCAGCAAGGCACAGGAAACAGAGGACAAAAACCTGGAGGAAGAAGGATTCCTCGCCCTATACCGCTCGTACAAGTGTCTGCCCAAGAACAAGCCGCTCATCAAGTACTTGTCGGAGGAAGGCATCAAGGCAGGCATGCTGAAGACCGAGGAATACTACATGGCGAACAACAACCGTGAGATGCCGAAGGCGGTAGAACCGCTCTACTTCGTCGTCGACGAGAAGCTGAACTCCTGCGACCTCACCGACAAGGGTACCGCATGGCTCGCCAACCAGGTCAACGACGACCAACTGTTTGTGCTCCCCGACATCACCAGCGAACTGTCGGCACTGGAGGCAGAGACCGGGCTGAGCGACGAAGAGCGACTGAACAAGAAAGACGAGCTGCTGGCTCACTACGGTGTACAGAGCGAACGCGTACATACGTTACAGCAGTTGCTCAAGGCATATTGTATGTTCAACAAGGATGACGAATACGTGGTCATCGACGGACAGGTGAAGATCGTAGACGAACAGACGGGACGTATCATGGAAGGTCGCCGATGGTCAGACGGCCTGCACCAGGCTGTCGAAGCCAAGGAACACGTCAAGGTGGAGGCTGCCACACAGACCTATGCCACCATCACCTTGCAGAACTATTTCCGTATGTACCACAAACTGGCTGGTATGACGGGTACGGCATCGACAGAGGCTGGCGAGTTCTGGGACATCTACAAACTCGACGTCGTTGAGATTCCTACCAACAAGCCCGTCATCCGCAACGATATGGACGACCGTGTCTACAAGACGGCACGCGAAAAGTATCGTGCCGTCATCGAAGAGATTGAGACCATGCGCAACAGCGGACGCCCCTGCCTGGTCGGTACGACGTCTGTCGAAATCTCAGAGATGCTGTCCAAGATGCTGTCCATGCGCAAGATACCGCACAACGTGCTGAACGCAAAACTGCACCAGAAGGAAGCCGACATCGTGGCTGAGGCTGGTCGCAGCACCGACGGACTGGGAGCGGTAACCATTGCCACTAACATGGCAGGTCGTGGTACCGACATCAAGCTCACCGACGAGGTGAAGGCTGCTGGCGGTCTCGCCATCATCGGCACCGAACGTCACGAAAGCCGCCGCGTCGACCGCCAGCTTCGTGGTCGTGCCGGCCGTCAGGGTGACCCCGGAAGTTCTGTCTTCTACGTCTCGTTGGAGGACAAGCTGATGCGTCTGTTTGCCTCTGAGCGCATCGCCTCCGTGATGGACCGTCTCGGATTCAAGGAGGGTGAGCGTATCGAAAGCCCCATGATCTCGAAGAGTATCGAGCGTGCACAGAAGAAAGTCGAAGAAAACAACTTCGGAATCCGTAAGCGTCTGCTCGAATATGACGACGTGATGAACAAGCAGCGTACCGTCATCTACGAGAAACGCCGCCACGCCCTGATGGGAGAACGTATCGGCATGGACATTGCCAACACCATCTGGGACCGCATCGTATACATCATCAACAACAACGACTACGAAGGTTGCAAGGAAGACTTCCTGAAGATCATGGCTATGGAGTGTCCGTTCACCGAGCAGGAGTTCATCGGCAACAAGCGCGAGGAACTGTGCGAACGCTCGTTCCAGCTGGCAATGGAGGCGTTCAACCGCAAGACCGACAAGATACAGGAGGTGGCATGGCCTATCATCAAGCAGATCTACGAGAACCAAGGTGCCATGTATGAGCGCATCGTCGTACCTGTTTCTGACGGCAAACGTGTCTACAACATCCCCTGCGACCTGAAGGAAGCCTACGATACAGAGGCTAAGTCTGTCGTCAAGCAGTTTGAGAAGGTCATCCTGTTGCACCTCATTGACGACAACTGGAAGGAAAACCTGCGCCAGCTCGACGAACTGCGCCATAGCGTACAGAATGCCAGCTACGAGCAGAAAGACCCGCTGCTCATCTTCAAGCTGGAGAGTGTGAAGCTCTGGGACAACATGATCAACGAGATGAACAACCGCACGATAAGCATCCTCATGCGCGGACAGATACCTGAGATACAGCAGGACAACGTACAGGAAGCCGCTCCCGAACAGCGTTCGCAGCGCTATAACGAGCAGAAGGACGACCTGACAGACCCAGGACAGAAGGCTGCCGCCAGCCAGGACACCCGCGAAACAGCCCAGCAGGTGAACCACACACCTATCGTCAAGGACAAGATGCCACGTCCGAACGACCCGTGTCCATGCGGCAGCGGAAAGAAGTTCAAGCATTGCCACGGCAAAAACCTCAGATAATGGAAATCAAAATCCAACACCTCATCAAGAACTTCGGGGATAAGACCGCTATCGACATCCCCGAATTTTCTATCCATTCCGGTGAAATCATAGGTCTTGTCGGCAACAACGGAGCCGGCAAGACTACCCTTTTCCGTCTGCTGCTCGACCTGTTGAAAGCCGACAAAGGCAACGTCACCTTCCAGCCCCGTCAACAGTCGGCAGTCATCAATCCTGCAGAGAGCGAAGAATGGAAACAGCTGACAGGTGCTTTCATCGACGACGGATTCCTCATCGACTTCCTGACACCTGAAGAATATTTCGAGTTCATCGCCAAAGCCAACGGCATAGACAATGCCACGCTGGAAGAACGTTTGAACACTTTCACCCCACTCATGGCTAACGAGATTCTCGAACAGAAGAAATATATCCGAAACTTCTCAGCAGGCAACAAACAGAAGATTGGTATCATCAGCGCACTCATCAACCAACCGCAGTTGCTGGTGCTCGACGAACCCTTCAACTTCCTCGATCCTACTTCGCAGAACGTGCTGAAGCACACCCTCGCCGACTACAACGCACAGACGGGTGCCACCATTCTCATCTCCAGCCACAACCTGCAATACACCATCGACATCAGCACGCGCATAGCCTTGCTCGAACAAGGTCACATCATCAAAGACCTGCCCAACCAACAAGGTAGCGCAGCCAAAGAACTGGAAAACTATTTCAACGCCTAAACCCGTTTATCTCCCGTTCATCCGTTCGTCGAATCGTTCGTTCACCTTCACCATCCAGTCAGGCAGTTTCTTCATCGCCTGATAGACCAAAGCGTCAGTCATCCTCTTTCGTCAGTATTTCCATCCAATTGTCAGGCACCTTTAACCCTTGGAAGTCAGCTAATTTCCAAATATCATAAAGGAAAGCCAATGCAATTAGAACAACGCTCATATTAAGCCATAAATGATTTTGAGCATGATACGCAAGATAAACCATTATACCTATCGAGACAAGAATCTCTATTCCCAGTTTCCTTATTCTACCCGTAAAGAGAAACAAAAAAGTTTTCACGAACATGAACACAGCGCCAACTGCTACGGCGAAAAGAGCCGATTTCAAGGCAATTCCTACGATATAAGCAACCCCGTCCAAGGAGGGCAATGAAATAGAACGTCCTGTAGTAGCAGAAAAAGCCAAAGCGTTGTCAGATGCTCCACACCATTGCCAGATAGACATGATGAGCAAAAAACCAAACACCAGGAAGAAAGTGTAAGATGCCACCTTTCTCGTCAATTGGTCAACAAGACATATTTTATGTCGAGTAAACAGATCAACAAACCCTTCGAAGAAACAAACGACAGAAGCTATCGCAAACAGTTCAAGAATATTCATCCCAAAATGATCCAATCTCTCTGGCAACAACCAATGACCAAAGGAATTGGCAATACTGATTAGCAGCCATACCCCTGTGGCAAAAAACATCATTTTAAACAATGTCGGATAGCGACATTTCAATTTATTTACCTCAACTCTTTCCATATGTTTTTCCTTTTAGTTGCAAAATTAAACAATCCCTCCCAATTCTCCAAAACAATATCGCTCCACAAGGCTTGTGGAAATATACCCTTTTCTAATAACGTCTTCTTGCATTTCCAACACCTCCAAATAAGCTCCCTAATACCGTCCAAATGCTAAAAATCCAATAACAGACATTATAACCAGTTGTGTATATTTCAGCTTTATATAAAGCATCTGTGAACCAACTTCTGACAAAATTAGCTACAAAAAACAGTCCATGCCATATACCAGAATACCATGTGTATTCTTTTCCAGGATCTATATCGCAAAGTAACTTGCCTAAAACGCAATAAACCCCAATCGTGATAAGAATTCTTGATATCATTTTTTTATATTTTATTTTTCTTATGCTTATAAAATAGTATGATCAATAAAATAGCGACTGCAACATCTACAATATTCCATATTGTCCGTCCAAGTGCTACTTTAATAAGAGGTTGAAAAAGTAAAGCAAGTGATCCAAAAACCATCATTAGCACCGCCTTTTTCTCTTCATAATACTGATAGGCCATGATGCCAAACACTACCATTGAAACAAAGCGCACCAACAGGTAATAGCCATAAGGCATTGGTGCAAGACAGAGCAGTAACAACACCGCCATGATCAAATATACAATTCTCATATTCGTATTCCTTATTAATTATCTGGTCGCATACGCGGTCCTTCGGACTCGTATTCCTCAAGTTCCTCTTCCCAGTCCTCCCCTATCTCCTCTTCCATTTCAGTTTCATACTTGGCCTTTGCCTCATTCCAGTCATAGATAAGAAAAACAGTTGGGAAAGATAGCCAAACAGCTAGAATTACACCAAAATACATACATTCAGCTTCTTCCCAATCAAGGTGTTTCAACCGGCTATATATCAATGATGAGATAACAAACAAGCACAATGGAATGGCAAAAAACATCATGGTCTCTACAGTACTTAAATGCCAAATCCATTCGCGAACATACAAATACGTTTCTATTCCGACAAAGCCAGAGATAACACACAACGCTGTTAACAACTTAGCTTTTTCATGCCATAGGCAATACCCTATAATGCCAGCCCAAATAATTGCATTAATCCAAAATCCCATAATTCTGTTTGTTAGACTTCAAAAAGAACATACCAAAATGGTGAAGAAAAAAACTCTTTCATTATTTTTTATACTTTTTGAAATGACTGCGACTCGTAACTCTCTTTCGGGTTGGTCCCATATTCATTTACATTATCCTCACCTTTTTCAAATAATAAAAAGAATGGATTAAAAATAGGAACAAGAACCCACCAGCCACTTTTCCCAATATCATGACATCGCTTAATCATTTGCAAATACATGCCGACAACCATAACCAAATAGGCGAGCATTAAGGACATTGCCATAGGTTGGGAAACGAAACGTATTACTGTAATTACGAAAAAATAAAGAATAAAGTATATTATATATGAAATGCCAAATTCAAGTCTTCGAATACGTCCTTTATAGGTGAAAACTCGTTTAAACATCCCATCAGAATTGTTGATGGGACCTTCATAGTCCTCACATACAGTATTGTCATATTTATTTCCCATTCTTGACTGAATACTGCAGTTTAAATCATACTGACATGAATTACATTGTTCCCGTATCATAATCTTCTTTTGTTTATTTAAGTGCAACAAAAGTAATCAGAAGATACATTATGAACAAATTATTTTTGTCCACAAGGCTTGTGGAAATAGAAATTTATTCCCAAACCACCAAGTCACGCGGCAAAGAAATCTTTTTCGCCTCTCCACGTTTGCCTGAAATTGAATAAAAGCGAGCAATTGTCTCTGGCAAAATATTGCAAAACAATTTCCGTATTCGGGCACACTTCTCGTTAATTGAATTGTGAGTAGGATTTGTGATGTCCGTTATACTTTGTTCTATACGTTTAGTTATTCCTGCTGGACGTAGAAGCAGATACAACCGCATCAACTCTTCCCGGTAGTCTGGTAAAGTCTTTAAAACGATTCCCTCTGGGTGTGAGAGAAAAAGCAAGTAGATTGCTTTGACAATAGGCTCCATTTTAACCTCAACAAGTTTTTCACCTTTCAGCAATACCGCATAATCCGCTGTTATTATCAGCTGAGGAAACAACTCCTCGTCATTCATGACTGACATAATCTCAGCATCATCGACACCATACGCTTTGAGTTTCCGAACCTTCTCTTTCACTTCTTCTAAGAGAATGGAGCAATGAAAATACTTCATCTCTTCTGTTATCAACTGCTTAATCGTGTTTTCCATAGTGTCTGAGCTAAATGATTCACTTTTTGTTACCCTACAAACTCTTGTTTTTTGATGAGTCGTAGCAAGTATTCCACAGCCTTAGGAGCCTTTTCGCGAGCATTTGCCAAATGCTGAGCGAACTCCTCTTCTGTCATTTCAGAGTTATAATCATCTACCAACTCACGTGGAGCATCAGATGTTTTAACAAGCGCTAATCCTTTTCTCTTCATCAGATAACGAAGCGACAAAATTCCCTTGTCGTATCTGGGCTTTACCTTGATCAGTTCCTGCATCAAGTTCAGACCAGGGTCACCTATATACAATTCGTTAAGCATGGCTATCATGTAGAGAACTTTTGCATCGGGCATAGACATGTCGAACACGTCGCCCATCAGCACGTTCACGGCATCTGCCTCTTGGTATCGCTCCATCTTTGCCAGACAGCGAGACTTCACATATAGCGCTTCCTGACATTGATGCAATGCCAATACGCCATCAACGTATTTCAATGCCTGCTCGTATTCTCCAGCATAGAGACTTAGCAACGCTACCAAAAACTTCGGAGCCCAATGATTGATACCCATAAGCGACTCTGGAACTGTTTTGATTACGCCAAATAGTTCGTCATCGCAAATAACAGTATCAAGGAATCGTTTTGCCTGTTGCATAGCCTCCTTGATGTCGCCATCCTCAGCTTTCTTTTGTACCAAAAACAGATACTGTTTTGCGGCTTCATCGTAGTCATGATGATGCAGCAATTGATAGACGGCCTTGCCGCTCTCTATCTCGCTATTGATAACTTGGTCATTATTATACCCACTGGCATACATGAGAACCTCCCTACTCGTGTGAGCGTACTGAGGAATGATAGGGTGAGACAGGAACAATCCACCCAATGAGCGTACACGGCTCAGCGCTACATAAAGCTGCCCTGCAGCAAACATACCTCTGCTTAGATCAAGGTAGAGTTTGTCGAAAGTCATGCCCTGACTCTTATGTACCGTGATAGCCCATGCCAGCCGGAGTGGATACTGCGTGAATGTACCCATCAGTTCCTTCTTCATTTTGCGCTCTTCACGGTCATATTCATAGCTGTACGATTCCCAAGAGCAGTTGGGTACCACATAGGTATCTCCACCTTCGGTCTTCACCTGTATCTCGTCATTGGTTAGTTTAGCCACCGTTCCAATCGTACCATTCACCCAACGCTTTTGTTGGTCATTGCGTGTGAACATTACCTGAGCACCCACCTTCAGCTTCAAGGTCAAGTCCACAGGGAAGCGCTTCTCCTCGAACTTTCCTGTGACGGTTCCTTCATAGGTGTACTCCTCTGACTCAATTTCAGACAAACGTTTCTGATTGATGGTGTCAGCAGTTCTATTGAGCGAAGCAAGTGTTATCACAGCACCATCCTCTTTGGTAGGCATACCAACACGCTCATTCAGGTGCATCAGATTCTCCGGTGTCGTCTTGTTCAGACGAACATTCTCCAATATACGTAGAAAATCTTTATCCTCCTGACGATACACCTTCTGGAATTCAATCTTCACCATCCTCATTCGCTTGATGGCATCTGCCTTGTAGAAAAAGAAATCCTGTGTTTCGTAAAGATCACGCATCAGTTCACGCTCTGCACCTTGTTTTACTACTGGCGGCAGTTGGAACATGTCGCCCACAAAAATAACTTGTTTTCCACCAAAAGGAAGTGAGCTTCGTAACGTTTTACGCATGGTATAGTCAATTGCGTCGATGATATCGCAACGCACCATTGACACCTCATCTATAATAATGGTGTCCGTATGGACTAGCGTCAATATTTTTGACTGACTCATCTTTCCCATCGTACCGGGTGTACAAACATCCATCGGCAGTCCGAAGAAAGAGTGGATGGTATCACCACCAGCCAATATTGCAGCAACACCCGTCGGCGCAAGGGTGATGAATTGTTTATCCACCATCTTTTGCACCTTGCGAAGGAAGGTCGTCTTACCTGTTCCAGCCCTTCCAGTGAGGAAGAAACTACTGTTCGTGTTGGCTATCAGTTCATAAGCCATCACCTGCTGCTTGTTCTCTTTGTCGATCATGTTCTCCATCGTTTTAGTGTTCTCCATTGTTTTTGTGTTTTTCAAGTTTGGGTAGTATTTGGGTTAAACGTGTGTTAAAGTCAGAATCAAGGAAACTCTTGTAGCATCCGCTAATCAGTTCCTTAGCCTGCATGCCAATTTGCTCTATAGGCACACAGATACGCTGCATCTTCATGACACCTGTCAGGAACTCCATGACCATCTGCTCCGACTCCTGACGGATGAAGTCCTCGTTACGGAACACTTTGTCGTAGTCGCGTTTCTGGATGAGTTCCATCGTCTGTCCGTTAAAAGCATATAGCTCGATACTGTCGATGTAGGTCCAACTATGATAAAATCCAACCTTCTCCACGATAGCGATGCGGTCGCAGAATCTTACACCGAGGTAGTAGCGGTGTCCGTTACTGCTCTCGTACTCGTCGCAGATGAACATCTTCTGACTGTTGTCCCAAGTAGGGATATGTACGCGAGGACTGCCGTATGTAGGCAGGATGCTGTCAAACAGATTCTTGTTGATTGCTTTGTTCAATGTAGCCATTGTCTTATCGTTTTTGAGGTTGAACTTTGTGTTATTTTTGTCGCAAGCAGTCGCCCTTAGGCTAACCGCTTGTGCTGTGTCTCCTCTACCATACCTCTTGCGAAGCTGGCCAGCTCCTGTTCGCTGACGTGTGCACCTTGCAACTTCAGCTGCCCCTCCAAAAAGCCCTTTAGCATCAGAATGCTCTGCTCCTTGGCGAACTGCTCGCTGAAGACGCGGTAGTCGCATCCTCCCCAATACTTCTGTGCAATAAGCTGTGCCTTCTGCCCGTCGAAGCAGAACAGCTTGATGCCATTCAGGAAGGTATAGGCATAGCCCTGCCCCAGTTCGTAGTACACCACCAGCCGGTTCGAGAGACGTACAGCCTTGTAGTACGTGTTCCCTGCAGCGCTGGTGTACCCCTGTGACAGGAACACATTCCTTGCAGCGTTATATGTCACTTGCTCGCCAGAGAGTGCTGGTAGAGCCTTGGTTGCGATGGTTTGGAGTGCTGTGTTCATCATAGCTGTCATCCTTTTTTAGTCCCCACCACTAACGTTTTGCAGCGTCAACTCTGGGGTGGTATCAGAGATTGACGCTGCAAAGATAAAATGTCTTTTTCAACCTATCAAGAAAAACAACCTTGTGAACGGTTCCGTTCCACTTAGAACCGTTTTACCATTAATCTATTACTTGGAAATCTTCTTCACGTACAAAAAGAGGATAATATTTTTTCGTAGCAGAACTGGTGTTTGGTATAAAATTCGTGATTTTGACTTTCTTTCCAACTAAATCCATATTCTTAAGAAGAACAGAATAATCTTTTCCAATATGACAATAGCCTTTTTCATCCTTTTCTATAATCCCTTCATCTTGTTTTTGCCAATTTGACATGTTCTGCTGTTTATCTGTGTTTTTTTCTATGTAGGATATAAACCATGAAACAAGTTCAGTTATGGCAAAAAGTAAAGATCGTATTATCAATGTGTCACTTCTTTCTGAAACAAATTGATGTACCCCATACTGAAGATTCGGTCCCTTATGTGACCCATCTTGTACCATCTCTACAACATATTGCATTAGCATATGCAGTGCTTTGGGCAACACCTCTTCGTTCAGATTATAGCCATTTGCTTTTGAACATAGGAATCGACTGAAATTGTTGAGCGAAAGATTTTCTGGAACAATTCCAAACTGAGCTGATACAGCATTCATATTATCAAGTATCTCTGTACGGAATCGATTGAAATAACTTTCTGTGTTGGTAAGAGACCCTTCTCGGCTTTGTATGAGTAGTTCTCTAATCAAGTTATATGATTTAGCTTTACATTGCTTGTCAAATACCAGAAAGTAATTCAGTTCTTTTTTATATTGATTATCTATCTGAAATTCTACACTATTGATCTTGTCAACATCATTCTTTATTCTTTCGAGCAATGGTCGTGGACCATTACTTTTAAAGAATATGGCATTATTGTATTTGAAATAGGCCAACTCGTCTTCATCCATAAGGTCTGAGAGATTGACACGCTGAGTATAAAGATAGAATGGCAAATAATCGTATTTTTCCCTAATCCTCATGGATCTTCTAAGACCAGAAACGTCTCTTTCGTCTGATGGGGTAAAATCCCTTGCCGTGAAGCTGGCATCGACAATCACTGCATCAATACGGTGACTGACATTTTTCAGTTTCTCTTCTAACATGGCAGCATTATTGCATTTTATGACATCAATATGCTGCTTTGAAAACAATTCCTTACTGGTTTTATCCAGCAAGGAATCGATTTCGTCATCGGCCCAAATAATCTGATATGTCTTATCCATAAGCATATAAAAAAATTATAACGTTAAAGGAATGGAAATCATGAATGTAGTCCACCATTCTTCTTTGTCTGGAGACGAGACTGCTTCACTTATAAAGTCAAGCGTCCCTCCCATTGTAGAAACTATCTTGTACACATGACTGCCACCAAGTCCTGAACGGCCGGTTTCTGTACCGAATTTTCCAGAGGTAATGTATTCGTCAATGCCAAAGTCTTTCGGCATCGGCATCCCATTATTACCAATAGCAATAATAATAGCATCCTCATCTCCAAGCGAAGTTCGATCAAGGTGTATCTTGACTTTGTTGTCAGGGGATGCGGTTTTCTGGAACCCATGTCTGTTCGCATTGTCAAGTAGGCAGTCCATCATAATTGAAAGGGCTGTCTCATTGGCAAGGATAGTATTTTTCTCCTCCAATTTGCCATCACAATAGAATTCGATAGAGAATGTTTTGGAGCCATAGTTTTCCCATCCAAGAATGTATCGCTCCATGAAGTCAACAATGTTAATCCTCTCCTTGGGATAATCATTGAAGTCAGCACCATTCATCTCTATGAGACGTTTGATATAGCCGAAGTTGTCTTGAATGTAAGCAATCCTCGATTTCCTCTCGTCATCTGCATCCAGCGAAAGAAGTTCCAACGCGTTGTTAATACGTGTATAGGGTGTGCCTAACATGTGGATAAGATCTGAAGATGTCTTCTTGAGCATTTTCTGCTCTTTTGATGCCACAATATCATCAAGGTATTTTTCCTCGGCCTTGAATTCTGAGATTCTCACCTTCTGTTGTGACAAAGAACCAATCTTGCATCTTAAAGATACCCCATCATGACTGTCACTTATATCCAACAGGAAACATTCTTCCATCGTATGATAGACTACATCACCATGGGGAAATTCATCGGCTTCAAAATAAAGAGAATAGTCGCGACTATTGAGCAACTTCTCCCAAAAGCCTTGCCTGCACATGTAGAAGACGAACTCGGGAAGCATTTGACTGTAATCAAGGCTGAATATCAAAAAGCCTTTACGCACATATTTACCCTCACCAGTTTTGTCGAAACGCGCTGCTGGCACAAAAACAGGGTTATCCTGATTAGCCATTATGAAGGCCATGCGAGGATTCTTCATGTCTAGCACAAGTGCCTTAAAATCCACTTTATGGAAGGTTTGAGCATTTACGACTCCGTCAGAGAGTTCTGATGGAATGACATAGATAGAATCCCAATCCTTTGCAAAGTTGTCAGCGGTGAACACCTTACCTTTTGTCTCATCAAACTTTTCGAAATTAATCAAACTCAGACTACTGCCAAGATTACTCATAACAATCAAAAATTAAAAATTAAACTTTGTTTCGTTTGCAAAGGTAAAAACCGTTTTATATTGCCACAAGCATTTTTGTATTATGAATGGTTCCGTTCTATTTGGAACCGTTTATGGAAGTATTCTTTTTGCCTTAAATGGGAAATTTAGGTCTTTATTGTCGTTTGAGATACACCGGGTTATCTTTACTTGTTTCCCCAATAGTCCCATTTTCTCGACCAAAGTTGCTTCTACACAATATTTATCGCCTATATGGTAAAAACCGGAGATTCCTTCAATGGGTTCAACAACTCCCTTAGGATATTTTAGTTTCGTGCATTTTTGGCGATTGGCTGAAATATCAGGATGCCCCTTAATGTATTCATTCATCCAAACAAGAATTTCACATACTTGGAATGTTAGGACATATATGATATAGTGCGACTTTCCTACATCATCTCTTAAATAGTCTTCTAATTTGTGGCTGTCATTTTCATTTAGGTTTGTATAATGCGATTTAATGTTACCCAAATAAAGTATCATTGAAAGCATTTCTGCAATATGTTTAGTAACCACTTTTTCGCCTTGGTTACCATATCGAACCTCACAAACTTCGCAATCGTTGCCAACTAAGTATCTATAGCATTGATCCAAATTGACCCTCCTATTTCGGAAGCATTCATCTGGAATAATCATATATTTATTTGCCTCAGTAAATATATGCTCTAATATCTGTCGTAATTGGTTGTAATATAAGACAGGTTTAAATTTTGTGTTGTATTCTGGATGGTGAATGGCTTCCAAAATATCTAAAAGAATCTCACTCGCTTGTACATCCATTGACCTCAAGATGTCAAGTGCATCATGATAGAGAATTCTTATTCGCTGCCTTTCGCTATTCTTGGAGTCTTGCTCGATTTGTATAAGGAGTCTTTCAATATCATTACTATTGAATTTGTAGTACACTTTGTCTTTTCCTACAGAATATGTGAATTCCTCGTCACCGACCAAATCGCCCTGGGCTGTCAATATATAGTAAGGCACAAATTTTTTGTAAGCTAATCTCTCTATTCGCCTTATGGCTTCGTGCATGCCAAAAGTTGTTGTTGCAGCATTTTTCTTATCATGCCAGCCTTTTGCATCCAGTATAACTGCATGAATATGTTCTAGATTTTGCTCTAAATACGATATCCCGTCAACAGCTAATTCAAAAGGGAACACATTAATTCCCTGACGCTTTTCGCACCTTCTTATAAAAGTAGACGCAAAACCTACCTGTTCTTTGCATTGGTCATCAATCCAGACTACATTTAATTCCATATTATTATTTTATTGGTAAAACAATTCTAATTACAGTCCAATCTCCTTCCATAAAAACATCATAGTCTCCTCCATAATGTTCTACGAATTTCTTTACATAGCTACCACCTATACCAGTACCTGCTGTTTTACCGGCTTTTTCACCTTTAATACCATAACGCATCTTGTTCATACCTTCAGGAAGAGGATTACCATTATTTTTAAAATCAATTTGGAACATATTACTTTCGCTATTAATTGATAGAGAGACCTTCATCTCATAATCTTTACGATTGGAGTCTGTAAAGCCATGTTTTCTTGCGTTGTCTACGATATTGGATATTAGTCTCTGTAAGTCAATTTTTGAAACATACAGCGATGGAATCGTTTTATTTCTTCCAATCACATTCTCCACAGTAATAGCTTTTTCGTAGTTTTCAGTGGCTGTTTCCATCATCGCATCCTCCAGTGTCATGTCTGCATCGTGGTCTTCAATGGCTGCTTCTATCATTGCATCCTCCAGTGCCATGTCTGCATCGTGGTCTTCAATGGCTGCTTCTATCATTGCATCATTATATTTTTGCCTATTATATTTTATAATAGAATAATCATCAATGTGATAATTAATTTTAAAACCATCTGCCTTATGCCTATTACTTAAATGAGAAAGCATGTCGTCAAGATTTAAAACTTCAGATTTTCCAAATTCTTCCTCTTTGCTAAGATTCTCTAATAAACCTGATAATTCTCCTAACGAAGACCGAAAATTATCAAGTAGTCCCTCTATTTGACTACAGAAATCCTGTTCTATGTCTCTGTTCTCAATGTAATAGCGCATGAGATCCTCTATATTTACTAACTCGAAGATATATTGCCCCATATCATGCTTACGCATTCTTACCTCGTTGATATACTCGGTCTTAATACTTTGGAGTTTTTCTTCATGGTTTTTATATGTTTCTCCCTCAAGTAAGGCTTTCTTTTCTTCATCTCCTACTATACGAAGATCAGTGGGAATTAGAACATTATGAAGATTGCCGAAAATGCCAAAATCTTTGATTGCCTGAATTTGTCTATACACCAAAGGCATATTGAGTAACACATACAAACGGAAAGCATCAATACCCGCATTTGGAAGAAAAACGAATATTCCATTGTCTACAGCGATCGGCTTTTGGGTAGCACGAACAAGGGCAAGTTTTGGCCCCTTCGTGTCAAATTTGAAAAGAACGGCGTCCTGCTTGCCATTAAGATAATAGCAGTCCCGATAATCGACCACGCGATTGCCAATTTCTGTCTTTTGAGACCAAGGCCATTCGGAAGCTAACTCTCCATTCTCGTCAAACACATAATCATCCGTATGAGGTGGTATATTAGGACACTCGGCTTTTTCTACATCTGGATGTGACAAGTCCAATTCACCTTGATATGTATACGACAATTTTTTTTCCCGAATCCAAGGTGTCTCATTTGGCAAGTTATACATAATGTCGCGGACATGAGTGTTAACCATCGTGCTAAGTGTTGAAAGAGGAACTGGAGCCTCGTTACTTAAAGGTGTTTCAACAACATATACCTGTGGAACCAGCAAATCTACATTAAGGGTGGATGGTTCAACCTTTACTATTTTTCGCATCCCGGTTTCTGGATCTTTCCCTTCATTTCTCTCTGCAGCTTTCAACTTATTAATATCTAGTGCCTTAATAAAGTTGCTTTTCCCGTTTTTGACCATAAAAAAAACTTCTTCTTCAGCCTCGATAGCCCTCATTGAAATGCCTTCTTCAACGAATCCTTCCCAATTTCCATTTTTATAGTCATTCATTGAAATGACATTATCATTTGTGAGCTCTCTTGAAGCAAATCTTGCGTCAATCATAGAAGTCAGAGAAACTGGCTTCCTTGTTATCACGACCAAACAATAATTATAATGACAATTATAACTCATAACAGAAGGCAATTGGATAATCTCAGACAGAGAATTGTCATGGATAACAGTTTCCCAAAATTCTTTCAATGGGTACTTTTTGTCACATTTCCATAAAAATTCATTCGGAATTATTATTCCCATTTGCCCACATTTTTTCATACGTTTATATGCGTTAAGAAAAATTGAAGCTGTAAATGACTCAAATTTTTCTTTTAATGCAATATTAAATACCTCGGGAATATAGGGAATATACGACAAAACAGCATCAAGAGAGAGAGTTCCTTCGTCGTTCCTCGTATCAGTTCCATTAGCAACAAGAGCCAGTTTTGTCCAAGCGAATATATCACTCTTATGGTCCTCTATCTTATTCTGCTCATTAAAAACAGAAAAAGTATCTTCACATATAAATGAACAATTCTTTATCTTTGTTGCAAACTGAGCAAAACCGACAAAAGGATTGTATACAATTGCATTATCAGGAATCCGGATACGATTACAGACGAGATTGAGTACCTCTTCAGGGATATACCATACATCCTTCTCATCCCAATTCTTCATTGAAAGATTGCTACATGGAGTACTAATGATATAGTTGACCATCTCTTTGAAATGAGAGATAAGGAAAGACTCATCACTCTTAGACAGTATTGTATCATCATAATAATCTGCCAATAAATGGTTTGTTACACTTGCATCACAATTTTCGCCTTCAAATAATTTGTAAAAGTACCCCAATAATTGTTCGTTTACATTAACCTGATTTGCCAGTTCATCAGGAATGATAACAGAAGTTGAAAAAGAACTGGCACCATTTTTTTGTTGGGCTTCGATCTGTTTCTGTTCTTCTGCTTTCTCATATTCACAAACAGCCTTATAATTATCGGAGCCTACACCCGCCACTTTTGTGCGATATAGTTCTACGAGGTTAATCACTCTCTGCTGAATCTCTGCTGTGTTCTGTGCGTTCTGCATAGTCTCTTGTGTTTTTGTTGGTTAGTACTCTATGTTCTGCATTTGTGTCCCAAATGCGCTGCAAAGGTATAACCTGATTTTAATTGCTACAAGCATTTTTATCTCGCAAATGGTTCTGTTCCGCTTGGAACCGTTTTGTTTGTGCATATTCAACATTCTATTCTAGACCTCCCAGCTCTTCATTTATGAACTTCTCAAGCGTGGACTTGTCTGGCAACTGGAGCATGTAGGTGGAAACAAACAGGTTGTTGTCCATACCGGCTATGGCATACTCCACCATCTTCTTGCCTTTGCGGGTGCAGAGAAGAATGCCGACAGGAGGATTGTCGCCAGGGTGCATCTCGTTTTCCTTATAATAAGATACGTACGCATTAAGCTGACCTAAATATTCGTGCTTAAACTCGTCATTCTTCAATTCCACGATGACATTGCAATGAAGAATACGATTGTAGAATACGAGGTCGGCAAAATAGTATTCGTCATCAATAATCATACGTTTCTGCTTGTCCTCAAAGCAGAAACCTTTGCCGAGTTCCAAGAGGAAGTCTTGCAAATGATCTATGAGTGCTTGCTCTAAATCATCTTCCGTAACTGCATCTTTTGCATTCAAGCCCAAGAACTCGAAAGTGAATGGTTGGCGAATGGTAAGTGCTGGAGAGGTGGTCTCTGGCTTGATGGAAGCAAGCAACTTCTTAGGATCTTTGCTCACTCCACTTCGGAAATAAAGGTTTGTAGCTATCTGCCGACGCAGTTCCTTGACTGACCAAGTGCCTTTTATACACTCCGTTTCGTAGAAGAAACGAGCCAAAGGGTCTTTCTGAGTCATAATCTCACAGAGATGTGAAAATGGAAGTCGCTCTATTATTAATTTGGCAGGTGTCGCAAATTCATCCGATGGCATCGGATGAATTCCCAACGAATCGTTCTCCAATTCATCCGATACTGTCGGATGAATCTTCTTAATCAATTTGTGCGATGCTGTCGCACGAATTGGCAATAGTTCTGCAATTTGTGGATAAAGATTGTAAAAAGTTCGTGAATTTCGGAAAAGAGTTTCATTCAACCCTTTCGTATTCAAGCGCTCTTCTAACCGTTTCAGCAATCGCTCACCATACTTCGCCCTATCACTTCCCTTCTGCTCGTACTCCACAATGTAACAGCCTATAAGCCAGTTGCGCAGGGTTGCCATCTGATTGATTGCACGAATAGCACCTGTTTGGGCTGACTGATGGGTCTGTAGGACATAGGCAGACAAGTCGTCAAAAGATGGACTATGTTTTTGCTCCCATCCATCAGCTATGATTGAGAGTTGCTTTGTATTCGAGTCCATTACATTATTATCTTCCATTTGTATATTCTTCTAATTGTTTCGTAAGAATCACCATGATTTGCTCTCGCAAAGAATACGGTGCCATCACTTCGAGATATTGACCGTATGCAAGGATCTTTCCACAAAGTTCGCGATTTGGTTCTATCGTCAAAGAAATCTCTCCATAACAGCCGTCCTCATGCTCGCCAAAAGCAAGTGATTCCTCCTGAGAATGATGTAGTGGCTTTGTCAGTAAAAGGCCGTGTTGGTATCTTGTTTTTGTTCGAATAACAACGTCTTCTACCTGTGCACCAGCCTCATGAGTTACACCTATTATATTATTAAAGTACTCTTGATAGAAACCATTTTCAGCTGGGATATATTCAACATCTCTAACGATGGTTACTTCGCCGAGAATTCTGTCCAACGGAACATTATAGGCTTTAAAAGGTTCACGGTCTGCTTCGCCAAAGACAAACCATCGCCCGTTATATTCTTTGATGTATTGAGGATGAAACGTCAAGGGAAAAGCATCCTGCCCAAATGGGTGATAGGTGAAACGTAATACATGATGGTCTGTGATAGCGGTATAGAACTCCGGAAGCAAATGAATGTTGGTTAGATTCTGTTCAAGACTGGAGCGGATGAACATATTACCTCCTTCAGCGGCTCGATTCGTATCAAGCAACAACTGGGTGTTCTCAAAGAAAGAAGAAAACCAGCTAAAAGGTAAAATGCCGGCAGAAGCCTTACAGAATGCAACATAGTCTTCTAAAGACTTTTGTACAACAGCCTTACGTTCTTCAGCCAAAGGGTCATCATTTTCACCAACATATCTGTAAGTTTTACCTTTGCCTGTCTTGCCGTTATCTTCAATACATCCTGGACTTACCGTTTCCAAAGCTCTGATTATCTCAGATGAAGCCTTTTTTAAATCTCCATAATATTTTTCCCCCGACAAAGTTTTTGTCGGGTTATTGTCATAAAAGCCTTTAGGATATCCTCTCTTAATACACATGATGTCTGCAAGTGAGATGTAGTCTCGCTTCATCAATTCATCATATAGAATATTCACGAATGTAGTTTTTACGCCAATTCCAGCAAAGATATTCCCTGTAGGCATGATAATAGATTTTAGGACAATGCAAAGATACAACAAATCTATTTAAAACGACTATTATCTTTTTAATTATTTTTCCACAAGCCTTGCGATTTGTATTTCAAAGCATTGGCGGCAACCCGATTGTCGCCCCTTGTTATCCGTCAAACACTATTTTTTTGCTATGCGTTATACGGTTATACGTTATACATTTTATACACTTTGATGCAAAAATCCCTCCCTGGCGCCATCACCAGGAAGGGATTTCTTTGACCATAACTAATCACCTGTAAACCGTAAACGGAAGCCTCACCCTTAGACCCCTATCTACCCCCCTCCCTTAACAGGGAGGGCTGGGGAGGGTCTTTATCTTATCACCTTCTTGCCACCCACTATCACGATGCCGCGATAGCCACCAGATACTGGTTGGCCAGCGAGGTTAACGGGGGCAGAATTAACGGGAACGGGAACGGTAACGGGAACATTTGTAATACCTGTAATCACTTTACTCTGATAATTCTCTATGGCGTTTTTGAGATTTACGTCGATGGCAGAAGAGGAGTCGTCAGTAGGGTTATCAAAAGTCCACTTCAGGTCGCCGCCCTCTGTGCGTCCAGCATAAGCCATCACTATGGCAGGAACGTCTTCAGGCGCATCAGGACTATAGACGTACATATCGCTTGCAGTATCAAAGTTGCTATATTTATTGCCACCATAGACGGTACTTTCCGTTTCAGGTACTTTTTCTTCTCTTGCACTGACAACATAAGCATCATAGTCATTAGGACGATCAACCTGAGTATAGAGAGTATGGTTGCCGACAAACTTGTTATTATAAGCCTTGATTATGCCACCCGTCTGCTCTCCTTTAGGCCATCGCTCCTTGTTGCTTCCCTGCATGTTGATTTCCAACGGCCATGGGCAGTCGCGGTAGTAGTTAGCTTCTGCAAAGGTGGATGCTCCCTCTACGCTGAGTATGCACATGATGGGGTTGCCATCGTTGTAGTTGTTATATACATGTACTGTGGCACGGCAAATACGTGGCAGACGAGAGTCGCAGTGGTCGAACCAGTTGTGATGGTAGGTAAAATATATGGGGCCTGTGGACTCGTCTCCACCTGTACCTCCAGCAAATGTGCATTTTCCGTTATCCCAGAAGTGGTTGAAGGAAATTGTGATGAAGGTGGTGTAGTATTTCATGTCTATTGCGCCATCGCCTTTTTTCTGGTCAGCATCAGAACCTGGTGCACCATAGAAGAAGTCGCAGTTGTGCACCCAGTTATATGCATTGTCTGCCTCCATAGATATGCCATCATCTCCATATAGCATTATGCCGAGATTGCGCACCTCAAGGCAAAGGCTTCTTTTCATGTGGATACCTATGCCATGTAGGGTTGCATCATTGCCTACGCCCTCTATCGTGATATTGCGGATGCGTTTATTATCAGCCCTGTCTCCTCCTGTGAAGGCTATATACTTACCACTGGTGAGGCTACTTACATCAGCTTTTTTCAGACAGCCTATAATGCGGATTATCATCGGGGTATCCTCATACCCTTTGCCGCGAGCCTTCAGTATCTCCGTAAGTCCGGTGTAGGTCTTAGGTCCTTTTTTGTCGATGGCAACGTCACAAGTCAATGAGTTTACGTTATCACTCGTAACATAAAGAATCTTGGCTCCAGCCTTTGGTGTACCATCCATGTTATAGGCTCCTGGTATGTGTCCGTCGGTGAAGGCAAAACCCTCACGTATGTGTTTTCTGACAGTGAGGGTATTGGTGACAGCCTGGTCTATCTCGTCGCCGTTGTTATCCAGGGCTTTAACCGTTATGGTATATTCCCCCGCCTTCAGTCCAAGCACATCGGCACGCATATAGTCCGCATACTCCCTGATGAGGGCTTTGTCAATGGAGGCATCGGTTACGCCCTCACCACTGTATGTTACCTGATAGCTGGCAGCGCCATAGACTGGAGCCCACTCTACGTAAGCGGATTCCAGCCAACCTTGTTGCTTATTAAATGTCATGGCTTGCGTGGATAGGGCACCTGTCAACCATAGCATTGTCAAGTAGATTCTTTTCATTTCCTTTTATTATTTAGATTGTAATTTTGGGTTTCTGCCTGCAAAATTGCTTTCTTTATCTTTATATAGGGTGGACTTATAAACAAAAAATGTTGGATTAATTGCTAAATAGCGATGAAATCGCAGTTTTTTAAATGACAATTCTCCTTAATCCTTTGTCCCTTGTCCTTAGTCACCTTGTCCTTTGTCCCTTGTCCTTTAATTAGACTAATAACTCGGGGTGGATATTCTTCATGGAGTGCCAAAGGTCGCCGGATCAGTGTTGGCTATCGTGCCATCTTTGTCCGTGTTACTTAGTTTTCTATTTCCACAAGGCTTGCAAAAGGCTGAAAAAAGTCAGAAATGGAGTTGAAGAGTGGCGGCATCAAGGGGCGTGAGTGTATCAGACAAAACCTATAAAAAGAATAAGAACCTCGCCCTCACGACGAAGTTCTTATCTTACATACTTACTAAAACTAAATTAACCACTAAAAAAACTAATATTTTGCTATGAAATGATAGCGTTTTAAATTCTGGTGCAAAGATATTCCAAAGTTTTCTTTTGTGCAAGAAAAACCCAAAATTTTATTGCCGTTTTTATACTTTTTAATATTAGTAACCATCTGTTTACTGTTGTATGGGCACACAGCCTATCCTTGGCATTAGAAGTGATAGCCAAATGTGAGCAACAACTGATGGCGATTATCCTTCACGATGCTCACCGACGGCACGTTGTTCAAGTCAGGATCGGCATCACCGTTGTAAGTGGAGAACGGACAGAATTCTCCCTTCTGTGTAGCATACTGGTAGGCAAGGTCTATGTTGAAACCTTTCTTCTGATAGCCGACACCGAAGGTGATGCGGTTGGTACCTTTCCAGTTGGTATAGTCGGTAGCACTGGTAAAATAGTTACCGGGTGACCAGACAGTCGGATCTTTGTATCCGCTCTCCTTATACTTGGGCGACACATAGTTGTAACCCACACGCAGCGCCAGTTCGGGCAGCGGCTTGTACTCTGCACCCACCTTGATGGTAGAAGCACCTTTGAGCGACTTCTTGGTATTGTCGTTCATCTCTGCATCCCTGCGCGTACTCTCATAATATCCGTCATAATACCAGCGTCCGCCGTCATTGATGCGGGTATCAGCGCTGCTGTAGTCGGTATACTCATAGGTGGCACCCAGAGCCAGGTTCTTGCCGACGGTATGTCCCAAAGAGAATCCGAACTTCCATGGCGTATAGAGTTTGAAGTCATAGGTCTCACCCATTCTGCCCCCTTCAGTCATCGTGGTGGTATTGGATGTGGTCAGACTGTACCAGGTAGGAGTATGCACGTATGCACCGATACGGAAGGGAGAGTCACCTACGGGGCGCACGATGACACCCGCCTTGATGCCGAAGCCGGTACCTGTTATCTCGCGGTTGTCGCTGACATTGACGACACCGTCGTTGGCAAGAAGCTCGGTATACAGACCGTTATGCTTGTATCTGACATCCTTGACTCCGAAGGTGATACCCAGGAAGACACGATCGTGGATGTTGCCGTTGACGCTGAAGTCAAAATTAGAAATATATCCTTCATGCTCACGGTTCATCTGAAAATCCGTTGCATTGAGGTATGTCATGGTGTTGGTTGTCTTGTCGTAGAGCGACGTGTTCATGTACAGGTCGTCTATCTGGCTATAGGTCAGGTCGTCGACCTTCGTGAACACTTTATTGTTCAGTTTGTCGAAAGTCTGCTTGTTCTGCGACGCATTCTGCAAGCCGTTGGCGGCAGCGAGAATGTAGTTGAAGTCCTTGCTCTTGTGATAGTTGACCGCCAGGTTCAGCCAGGAGTTAGGACGGGTACGCATGGAATAGACAAATCCCAGTTGGTCGAAGCTGACATGCGACTTGCTGCCATTGGCATAGGAGGGTGCTCCCGACTGGAACTTGACACTTGCAGACCCCGCAACCATGGAGTGGCGGAACAGTCCCAGACCGGCTGGGTTGGTGCTGATGGTAGAGATGTCGGCACCAAGTGCCTCCATAGCTCCACCCATACCTACATAGCGGGCAGTACCATTGAGGTCGTCACCCATCAGTTTTGCGTTCTCGTAAGTCTCTTGTGCAGCCATTGGCATTACCGCCATGAACGCAGCTGCTGCTAACATATACTTTTTCATTGCTATTGTTGTCTTTTATATATAGGTGTATTGCATTCGGTTTGCACAATAATTATCAATTGTCAATCGTCAATTGTCAATTATCAATTATCAATTGTCAATTATCCCATTATCTCCGTCCTCCGAACGAGCCGCCACCGCCGCGTGAGCCGCCGCCGCCGAAGCCGCCACGGGAACCACCGAAGGAGCCGCCTCCGCCGAAGGAACCACCACGGGAACCGCCGAAGGAACCGCTGCCGAAGGAGCCACGACTGCCGAAGGAGCCGTTGTCGAAGCGTGAGGAGTTACCGGAATGGCTGCCGAAGGAGCCCGAACCGGGCTTCACCATGCGCGTGCCTGAGAAGTCGCGCACGCTGCCGCGATTGCCGCGACCGCCACCATACGTATAGGAGTGGTTGCGCGTGCCGGTCAGTCCACCGCGGCGATAAGTGTAAATAGGACCGTGCCAGTAGCGGTAAGGACGGTGCCAGCCATAGTACCACGGATCGTACCAGCTGCGCCATCTCCAGCCATATCCGTAGTACCAAGGATCGTACCAGGGGTCATACCAAGGGTCGTACCAAGGATAGTAGCCGTACCATCCACGCCAGCCGTAGAACCACGGGTCGTACCAGCCGTAGAAGTCGTCGTAGCGGCTCATGCGGCGGGTGTACTCAAAGTCTTCTGCCATCTGCTCATACTTCCTGAGCAACGAGTCGTTGGCGGCGGCGTGGCGCTTGCTGTCATAGGTGTCAAACTCGATGATGTCGTTCCCAAGAGAGTCAACGCCAATCTTGCGATACACACCACGACGGTTGTACTCGTCTACATCACGGTCGCTGCCGACATAGTATGCCGGCTCGTCAGTGAAGACCGTGGGGTCGGGCTCTACCACCTTTGTCGGGGTGAAGTAGAGGTCGTCCTGAGCCATCAGCGACCATGGCATCAGCCCCATCAGCGTAAAAAGGAATACTAACTTTTTCATCTTTCTATCTGTTTATATCATCTGTCTGTAACGATAATCCATACCTGTGCTTGTTGCATAAATGCTTTTTCACAGTGCAAAAATATGCTTTCTTTAACTGCAAAAATACGGAAATTCCCTAATACATGATAGGTTTTTCCCTATTTTTTATATATTTGCATCGAAATTTTAACATAACCATGAGATATTACGAAATCTATTTCAAGATAACGCCCAAGACGCAGGACGCCTGCGACATACTGACGGCACTGACGGCAGAGACGGGTTTCGACTCGTTCATCGATGCCGAAGACGGCATGAAAGGCTATGCACCGCTCGACCTCTTCGACAAGCAGGCCTTAGACGACGCCCTGCAACAGTTCCCCATTGCCGGCACCACCATCACCTACGACGTCACTGAGATGGAAGACAAGGACTGGAACGAGCAATGGGAGGCTGAAGGCTTCGCACCCATCGTCATCTGCGACCGCTGCATCGTCTACGATGCACTGCGCGAACCGCCTGCCGACGCTACTGCCGACGCCTTGCTCATCGGCATAGAGGCACGCCAGGCCTTCGGAACGGGCAACCACGAGACCACACGCATGGTCGCATCGGCCCTGTTTGAGCACGACATCAACGGCAAACGGGTGCTCGACTGCGGCTGCGGAACGGGCATCCTCGGCATCATCGCCAAGAAATTAGGTGCCGAAGAAGTGGTGGGCTACGACATCGACGACTGGAGCGTGAAGAACACCCTGCACAACGCCGAGCTGAACAACGTGGAGATTGACGTCCTGGAGGGCGACAAGAGCGTGCTCTCACATATCAACGGCATCTTCGACATCGTCACCGCCAACATCAACCGCAACATACTCCTCGACGACATGGATGCCTTCCATAGCGTCATGCAGCCTCACGGCATACTCATCCTCAGCGGCTTCTACGAGGACGATGCTCCCCTACTCCTTCAACGGGCTGCTGAGCTCGGACTGCAAGAGCTCAGCCGCAAGACCGACAACAACTGGTGCTGCCTCATCCTCAGCAACACAGGCGGCTGAGAAAGGAATACGATGAGATAAAAGACATTAAATACATTTAGAATCATGGCACAGATAAAAAACGAAGTTGCCTATAGAGCAGCATTGAAAAGAATAGATGAGTTGTTGGAACAGGTGAACGAAAATACACCTACCGATGACCCTAACTATCTGGAACTCGACATGATTTCAGATTTGGTTGAAGAATACGAGGACATACACTATCCTATAGGTAAGCCTTCCTTGGTAGATGTTATCAAGTTAAGGTTATACGAAATGGGAATCAACCAATCAAAGTTGGCTGAAATGATAGGATTAAGTAATGCACGTGTCAGTGAAATCATGAATGGGAAAAGTGAGCCTTCTCTAAAGATAGGTAGGGAAATCAGTAAAAAGCTCAACATAGAACCAGCTATTGTATTGGGTATATAAGTATTTTAGCAGTTCCGTAAATCAAGTCTGACAAGTCCTCCTTGAATAGAACTTGTCTACTTGATGCATAGCTGCTGCAGGTCGTAGTAGCTGCCGTTGTAGACATTGAAGTCAACGTATCCGTTGATGCCGGGCAGCTTGCCGGCATCGGTGTGTTGCCAGAACTTCCACTCCCCCTTGTACTCCATCTTGTCCACATAGTAATGTGCTATCCAGTAGGGATAGTCGTTGAAACGCTCGTCAGAGAGGTAGCGTTCCTTAAATTTATAATAGGTGTAGATCATCGGCTTGACATGGTAGCGGTCTTCCACGATGTGCAACCAGGTGAGAATCTCACGTTGGAAGTCCGCCGTCGACATCTCCTGCGGCTTATGCTCCACGTCGAGTATGGGCGGCAGGTCACCCTTCTCCAGCTTCACATGGTTGAGGAAGTAGTTAGCTTGCTCGCGTGCCGACGACGAGTTGCTCCAGAAATGGTAAGCACCTCTTATCAAACCAGTTTCCCATGCCTGATAGAAGTTATCCTTGAAGTTCTCATCGATATGGCTGGCTCCCTCTGTCGACTTGATGATGACAAACCGGATGGGCGAACGCTGGATGAAAGCTGTCCGCAACTTGTCCCAGTCGATCTCTCCCTGATGATGGCTGATGTCGATACCATGAATCTCATAGCCCTCCGGATAGCTGGGGTCGCCATACAACGCACGCCAACGGAAGCCGGTAGGACCGACAAAGAAGGTATTGAACGCCCACACGTATGCCACGATGACGACAATCGCCACCACCCACCAGGCTACCCTTGTGCGACGGGGCAACCTGAATTTATGGAATGGATAGGTGTGAAGCATGAAGGATGAGGGTTGAAGGGGTGAAAGGAAAAGGGTGTGTCACCATACCCAAAAGAGCAGATTGACACACCCCAACGCTAGTTGCCTATTTCTGTTCCAGTGCCAAGGTCTTGGTGGTCTGGTCGCAGACCTCCGTCGGTCCCCAATACTGGATTGGTCCGGGATAGATGTATGCCGTCTCCTTAGCCCACTGGTCGCGAACGGCAGCAAAGGCCTTGAACGGCTTGCCGTCGAGTTCGACGAGCGCTTTGCGGATAACGGGCTTCATCTCACCGTTACGACGCTCCATGTTCATCATCATCGTGATAGGCACGCCGCCTGCTACCCATTCGTCTGCCGATGCTGTCGTGTTCTTGACGATAGCCATGTAACCCGTCTTGCCGTTGGCAATGAGCTGGGCAGCACTCGTTCCGAGCGCATAGCAGTAGTCGGCATCGAAGTTGGACGGTGCAGCACAACGACCTTCGTAGCCGAAGAAGTGGTGCTGGGCAGCAAACTTGCCATTGTACTTGCCTTCCTTCTTCCACTCAGCCAGCTTAGCTTCGCACATTTCTGAAAGCAGCTTCTCGGTCTCGATGAGCGATACCTGTACGTTGCCGTGCGGGTCGCGGTCGAGGGATAGCTGGCGGGCAACACCTTCGGGCAGCGTAGCAAACGTTGCAGCATTCTCCTTGGAGAGGTGAGCCAGGATATATTCGCGCTGTGCCTGCTTGTCCAGGTCTTTATAGTCAGCACCGTGGGCTGCCAAGAGGTCGTTGAGTTCCTGGATGAGCCGTCCGATGGCTGGGATAAACTCGATGAGTCCTTCGGGGATGATGACCGTACCGAAGTTATTGCCCTGGGCAGCACGCGCCGCGATGACCTCGCAAAGCTGTTCTACCACCTGGTTGAGCGTCAGGTCCTTCTGCTGGATTTCCTCAGAAATCAGACAGACGTTTGGCTGCGTCTGCAAAGCACACTCCAGCGCGATGTGGGAAGCCGAGCGTCCCATCACCTTGATAAAGTGCCAGTACTTGCGTGCCGAGTTACAGTCGCGCTCAATGTTGCCGATAAGCTCTGAATAGGTCTTGCACGCTGTGTCGAAACCGAACGAGGTCTCAATCTGGTCGTTTTTCAGGTCGCCGTCAATGGTCTTCGGGCAGCCGATGACCTGCACGCCGTAATTCTTGGCAGCATAGTATTCCGCCAGTACGCAGGCGTTGGTGTTGGAGTCGTCGCCACCGATGATGACGATAGCCTTGATGTCGAGCTGGCGGATAATCTCCAGTCCCTTCTCGAACTGCTCCACCTTCTCCAGCTTGGTACGTCCTGAGCCTATCATGTCGAAGCCACCTGTGTTGCGGTATTCGTCGATCAGGTCGGCTGTCAGCTCCATATAGTTGTGGTCTACCAGTCCGCCAGGACCGAGAATGAAACCGAAGAGGCGGTTCTCCGGGTTGAGTTTCTTGATGGCATCGAAGAGTCCGGCGATGACGTTATGTCCGCCGGGAGCCTGACCACCACTAAGGATGACACCGACGTTCATCTTCTGGCTGGCCGACTGTTCGCCCGGTACGAACTCAACGAGCGGCATACCGTAGGTGTTGGGGAACAAAGCCTTGATTTCTTCCTGGTTGTCTACACTCTGCGTAGGAGCACCTTCCTTCACCTTTACGGCACCCTTGAGGCCTGCCGGCAACTTAGGCTGGTAGGAAGCCCTTGCCATTTGCAATGCACTTTTTTCCATAGTAACTAATTCTGTTAGGTTTATTGTTTAATTGAACTTATTTCATACTAAGGTGCAAATATACTCTTTTTCTCGGAGAATAGGAAAGATTTGGTTAGAAAATGCTCATTCCAAACATTTTTTTTAGCTTTCATTCGTCTGTTTGCAGAATAATCCTTAACTTTGAACGGAATTAAAAACATAACCAACTATGATGAACAAGAGGGACCTGAAGAAATCCATCAATTACATCTGCAGCGAATTGTTTGCAGAATGTGTCGCAGTCTCGCTGTATGAAGGCAATGCCAAGACTGAAGATGTAGATGCTGTGCTGGCGTCTATCGTGCACACCCACTGTCATTACATCCGGCGGATATCGCACATTGAACCTGGCATGAAAGCCAAGGCATACTACAAAGACCTCATTGAACACTTCAACAAGGAGGTAGACAACATCATTGACCACATTAGAAATTTAATCGGATGACACTGAAGAAGTTTTGCAATTGGTTACTCTACAAACGTTTGGGATGGACAAAGGAAATTACCGTTGACCATCCCGATAAGTTTATTATCTGCTTAGCACCACATACCAGCAACTGGGACTTCCTTATCGGAACACTATACTCACATGCGGAAGGCATCAAAGGCAATTTCCTGATGAAGAAGGAGTGGTTCTTCTGGCCTTTAGGCCCCATCTTCCGCAAGATGGGGGGCATACCCGTCTATCGTTCCAAGCACACCAGCATGACCGACAACCTGGCACAGGCAGCGCGCGAAGCCAGCCACTTCATGCTCTGCATCACGCCCGAAGGCACACGCTCACGCAACCCGGAATGGAAGAAAGGATTCTACTACATCGCCTTAGGTGCCCAGATTCCCATCCACCTCTACGGTCTCGACTACGACAAGAAACTCATCAAGTGTACCAAGAGCATCATTCCTACCGGTGACATCGACAAGGAGATGCATGACATCAAGCAATACTTCAAAAACTTTAAAGGCAAACATCCTGAACTATTCACGACAGGAGAAACAGAATAACAGCATGAAAAAGATTCTTATCATTCTCATTGGCGTATGCCTACTGAACAGTAACGCTTATGCACAAAGCAGAGACAACAAGAAAATCGAGAAACTTGAACGGAAACTCAACCGCTACTTCGAGGACTACAAAGCAAAAGACACCCAACTGGAGAAGCAACCGCGAATGGTCAGCTACGACCTCAACGACGAGGCAAGGACGCTGACCATCAAGGCTGATGAGACTTTTGCGCATCAAGACTTCTCGCCGAAGGTCGTCGAGAAAATCTACAAGAAGATTTCCAACGCCATACCCTCACCCTACGACGACTACAAGATAACGGTCATCACCAATGGCATGAAGATAGAAGAACTGATACCCAACCGGCTGTCGTCAAATGCAGACAGCAGCAGAAGCTGGGGAAGCATCAACTACAAAGGAGAGCCGTGGGTGAAAAACGTGTCACGACCCAACGACATCACCCACGGACTGCAGAACAGGCACATCTCCCTGTGGGCAAGCCACGGCAGATACTACGATAAGGACAAGCTGACCTGGAAGTGGCAGCGCCCTAACCTGTTCTGCACGACGGAAGACTTGTTCACGCAGACCATCGTCATACCCTACCTCATCCCCATGTTGCAGAACGCAGGAGCCATCGTCTTCACCCCACGTGAGCGCGACTGGCAGAAGAACGAGGTCATTGTGGACAACGACGACCAGTATGCTGCACCTTATTATAAAGAGGTGAACGAGTCGAAAGCATGGACGAGTACGTCGGAAAGTGGATTTGCACAACACAGTGGCACCTATGCCGACGGCGAGAACCCGTTCATTCAGGGCACGGCACGCATGGCGAAAGCATCCAGCAAGAAGGATGCCAGCCTCGTTATCTACCAGCCCAACATCCCCGAAAGCGGACGCTATGCCGTCTACGTCAGCTATCAGTCGCTGCCCAATAGCATCGACAACGCCCAATATACCGTCTACCACAAAGGGCAGGAGACCACCTTCCACGTCAACCAGCAGATGGGTGGCGGCACATGGGTGTACTTAGGAACGTTCGACTTCGACAAAGGATACAATGAGTTCAATAGGGTTGTGCTTTCCAACTACTCCAAGAAACATGGTGTCGTCACCGCCGATGCCGTCCGCTTCGGCGGTGGCATGGGCAACATCGTCCGCGGCGGAACCACCAGCGGGGTGCCACGTTGCCTGGAAGGGGCACGCTACTACACCCAGTGGGCAGGTGCACCGCGTGATATCGTCAGTGCCAGCAACGGCAAGAACGACTACAATGACGACGTCAATACGCGCTCACTGATGACCAACTGGCTTGCAGGCGGCTCCTGTTACCTGCCAGGGCAGGACGGCAAGCGTGTGCCCTTGGAGATGTCATTGGCAGTACACAGCGATGCCGGCTTCCGACCTGAAAATACCATCGTTGGTACTCTTGCTATCTGCACGACCAACAACAACGGCATGAGCACCTATCCTTCAGGCATCTCACGCATGGCATCACGCGACCTTGCCGACGGCATTCTCTCCGGAGTGGTCAGAGACCTGCGCTACAAGTATGGCAACTGGGTGCGCCGTGCCTTGTGGGACCGCAACTATAGCGAGACCCGCCGTCCCGACATACCGTCGTCTATCTTGGAAACGCTCTCCCACCAGAACTTCACCGACATGCGTTATGGTCTGGATCCCAACTTCAGGTTCACCTTGGCACGCTCGGTATACAAGAGTATTCTTCGCTATATCAACTACCAACACAATACCAATTGTATCGTACAACCGTTGGAACCTACCGACTTCCACATCGAAATGTCCAGCAGTGGCAAGGCTACCTTGAGGTGGACTCCCGTCAACGACCCACAGGAGGCAACAGCCCGCGCAACATCATATAATGTCTACATGGCGACAGGTACCAGTGGCTTCGACAATGGTACGACAACAAAGAGCACCCACTACTCGATAGAACTGGAACCGGGCGTCCTCTACCATTTCAAGGTAACCGCCTGCAACCGTGGCGGCGAGAGCTTCCCCACGGAGGTGCTCTGCGCTGAATATCTGCCTCATGCCAAGAAAACGGTACTCGTCGTCAACGGCTTCCACCGTCTGTCCTCGCCTGCCGTTGTCGAGAATGACTCGCAGAACGGCTTCGACCTGGATGAGGACCCGGGCATCAGCTATGGTCCCATGGCAGGATGGGCAGGAAAGCAACTCATCTTCGACCGCACACAGATAGGAAAAGAAGGTCCCGGTGCATTAGGATATGGTGAGAACGAACTGGTTGGTAAGTTCATTGCCGGCAACGATTTCAACTATGTATCCGAACATGCGGAAGCCATCCACTCGGCACAACGCTACAACATCGTCAGCTGTTCAAGCAAAGCTGTTGAGGTAGGCAAGGTCAAACTAAAGAACTACCAATGCGTTGACCTGCTCTTGGGAGTTGAGAAGAACGACGGCCACTCGCTGGTCTACTACAAGACGTTTACGCCTACCATGCAGAGACTTCTTACCGACTACACGCGCAAGAACGGGCGGCTGCTGGTCAGCGGTGCCTATGTCGCCTCCGATATGCAGGGCTCACAGGAACAGTCCTTCCTCGCCAATACCCTGAAGCTGAACTTCGGTGGCAGCGACCGTAACAATACGGGCAGCATGGTGTCGGGCTTGGGTATGCAGTTCAACATCTACCGAGACATCAACGAGAAGCACTATGCCGCCACGTCACCCGACATCATCCGTCCGCTTGCTCCTGCCTATTGTGCCATGACGTACAGCAACGGACAGCAGGCATGTGTCGCATACAAAGGCAACGACTACCGCTGTCTGACCATGGGATTCCCCTTGGAGTGCATCACCGACGCCAAGGCAAGGAACAGTGTCATGCGCGGCATCCTCTCCTTCTTGATGGAGTAAGCCCCCTCAATCCCCCCTAAAGGGGAAAGGAAGTACCCATAAACCCCAAATGCCCATAAACCCCATAAAAATAAAAAACATGATTTATAAAATTCAAGCCAACGCTTCAGGAACAAGAAGCATAGAAGTCAGCGACGAACACATGCAGACAATTAGGCAGTATGCATTGTTCAAGAACCTCATAGACAGCAACGGCATCATTGACGAAGCCGTATTAGACAAACTGAAGTTCAATGTCCGTTCGTTGTTAGAGACAGAGGCAGGCAAAGACAAGTCGCTGCTCGACCTCTGCCTGGATGTCATCTACAACCCGAACATGAAAGCCATCGGACTGCACAACCTGGTGTTGCAGTTCGTGAAATGGGAAGGCCAGGACGAAACGACAAGCGACCAGACAACATTGTCTGAGTAGTCCGACTTGTCAAACCTGTCTGAATTGTCAGACCTGTCAGACTCGTCCGACCAATCCACCAAAAATCCCTACACCATGGCACAACTCACCGACTTCCTGCCAACAACCAAAAAGGAAATGGAGCTACGAGGATGGAACGAATTGGACATCATCCTCTTCTCTGGCGATGCCTACGTTGACCATCCCTCCTTCGGAGCGGCTGTTATCGGAAGAACACTCGAAGCGGCAGGCTACCGTGTAGCTATCGTACCGCAACCCGACTGGCACGGCGACTATCGTGACTTTAAGAAGTTAGGTAGGCCGCGCCTCTACTTCGGCATCGCCCCTGGCTGCATGGACTCGATGGTGAACAAGTATACAGCCAACCGGCGGCTACGGTCAGAAGATGCCTACAGTCCTGACGGCCGCCACGATTGCCGACCGGAGTACCCTACCATCGTCTACACCAAGATTCTCAAGCAACTCTTCCCTGACGTTCCCGTCGTCTTGGGTGGTATTGAGGCTTCCATGCGACGACTCACCCACTACGACTACTGGCAGGACACACTGCGCAAGTGCATCCTCTGCGACTCAGGTGCCGACCTCATCATCTACGGTATGGGCGAGAAACAGATTGTAGAGATCGCGCGTAAGCTGGAAAGCGGCATACCCATCAGCCTGATCAAGGATGTGCCACAGACTGTCTATCTGTCTAAAGAGCAGGACATCCCGGGCGGCATCAGCGCCGACGACATCGTACTGCATTCCCACGAAGAGTGTCTGCGCAACAAGAAGGCACAAGCCGAAAACTTCCGACACATCGAAGAGGAGTCGAACAAAGTGCATGCCCAACGACTGCTGCAAGCCGTCGACGGTGTCTATGCCGTTGTGAACCCGCCCTACCCTACGATGACGACTGCTGAGTTGGATGCTTCTTTCGACCTTCCTTACACACGGCTTCCCCATCCCAAGTATAAGAACAAGCGCATCCCTGCCTACGAGATGATACGCCACTCGGTCAACATCCACCGCGGATGCTTCGGAGGCTGTGCCTTCTGCACCATCTCCGCCCATCAGGGCAAGTTCATCGTGTGCCGCTCCAAGGAGAACATCCTCAAGGAAGTGAGGCAGGTGGTACAGATGCCCGACTTCAAAGGCTATCTCTCTGACCTTGGCGGTCCGTCTGCCAACATGTACGGCATGGAGGGGAAGAACAAGAAGGCATGCGAACGGTGCAAACGTCCCTCATGTATCCATCCTGCCGTCTGTCCCAACCTGAATACCGACCACTCCAAGCTACTCGACATCTACCATGCCGTAGATGCCCTGCCTGAAGTCAAGAAGAGTTTCATTGGCAGCGGTGTACGCTATGACCTGCTCTTGCACCATTCTGACGACGAGCAGGTAAACCAAGCTGCACGCGAATATACCAGAGAACTGATTACCCGCCATGTCAGCGGACGACTGAAAGTGGCACCCGAACACACCTCCGACCGCGTGCTGCAACTGATGCGAAAACCGTCGTTCCGGCTCTTCGAACAGTTCAAGCGCACCTTCGACCGCATCAACCGAGAAGAGAATCTTCGCCAACAGCTCATACCTTATTTCATTAGTAGCCATCCAGGATGCCGCGAAGAAGACATGGCTGAGCTGGCGGTGCTGACGAAGAAGATGGACTTCCACCTGGAACAGGTACAGGACTTCACACCTACACCCATGACCGTTGCCACTGAGACATGGTATACGGGCTACGATCCCTACACGCTTGAACCCGTCTACAGTGCCAAGACACCACGCGACAAGCTGGCGCAACGGCAGTTCTTCTTCTGGTATAAACCCGAAGAGCGAAGAAACATCGAACGCGAACTCAGGCGGATCGGACGCGAAGACCTCATCAAGGTGCTCTTTGACGGACAGCCCCCAACAGGAAGGACGCCAGCCTACGGTCCGGCAACAGCCAAGGACCGTCAAAAGAAAAGAAAAACCTCAACGGCAGAAGACCGCCATCATACCATAAACAGACATGACCATCATCGAGAAAAACCTAACGGGAAAGAAGAGTCCACAGACGTGCGAAGACGGCATCGTCGTCACCCATGACTATGTAGCCGTCATCGACGGAAGCACCAGCAAGACTCCCCGACAGGTTTGTCCGGGGACGAGCAACGGACGGCTGGCAATGCTACTCGTCAGTGACTACATCAAGGAGGCGGCTGCCGACGTGTCGCTGTCCGGCTTCTGCAAGGGAGCCTCAAAGGTGCTACGTGACGTTTCTGCCTCCAACGACTATCCTTTGCCCGAACAGCTGCAACCCCATGAGCGCATGGCTGCCAGCATTGCCGTCTATAGCCGTCACCACAGGGCGGTATGGATGATAGGCGACTGCATGGCAATGGTCGATGGCAAACTCTACGAGAACAACAAACCCGCCGAAGCCATCAATGCAGCCAAGCGCAGCCGTATCATCAAGGCAGCGATGGCAGAAGGACACCCTGTCGAGGACTTCCAGACCGACGACAGGGGCAGGAGCGCCATCCTCTCCGACATCATAGCATCAATGGCAGGACAAAACCGGGACTATGCCGTCATCGACGGAACGACGGTAGCCGAAGACAAAGTCGTCACCATCCCCCTGGCTGCCGATGATGCCCACGAAATCATACTCGCCACAGACGGATACCCCTTCCTCTGCACGACACTCGCCGAGAGCGAAAGGCACCTTGCCGAACAGCTGAGCCGCGATCCGCTCTGCATAGACACCTATCAGGCAACGAAGGGACTGATGAAAGGCAACTTGTCATTCGACGACAGAGCCTACATACGCTTTCAGATACCTGCCCTGACGAAAAAGAATCATCAGATACCGGCAATAACATCACCGGCACAATCATAACAAACTACAGACTGAAATGAAAAGAGCAATCGTCATAGGAGCATCATCGGGAATTGGCCGACAGGTAGCTCAACTGCTACTGCAAGACGAATGGCATGTAGGACTGGCTGCACGCCGCCTCGATGCCTTGGAAGAACTGAAAAGGATTGCGCCCGAAAGGGTCGTCACCGCACAAATCGACGTCACCGACGCTGATGCAGGAGAGCAGTTGCTGACACTCGTCAACCAGCTGGGCGGCATGAGCCTGTACTTCCATGCGGCAGGCGTGGGATGGCAGAACCAGACGTTGGACGAAGAAAAGGAACTGAAGACGGCTGAGACAAACGCCACTGGCTTCATTCGCATGACAGGGACGGCATTCCGATACTTCGCACAACACACGGGCGGACACATCGCCGTCATCTCCAGCATCGGAGGAACGAGAGGCTTAGGAGCAGCTCCCGCCTACTCAGCAACGAAGGCGATGCAGAACACCTATATAGAAGCCCTCGAACAGCTTGCACACATGCGTCATCTGAACATTCGCTTCACCGACATACGACCGGGATTTGTCGAAACGCCACTGCTCAACGGTGATCGCTTCCCCATGCTCATGTCGTCACGCCATGTTGCCAAGCACATCATCAAAGCCGTGTACAAACGTCGCCACGTCGTTGTCATCGACTGGCGCTGGGTTGTCGTCAACGCCCTGTGGCATTGTGTTCCGCATTGGCTTTGGAGGAGGCTGAAGATACAACATCCTACAACGACTTAGTCATTCTTCCTCCAACCACTTCTCGACCACCTTCTTGGTCTTCGCCTTTCCGATACCGGCAAGGCGCTCATACTTATCAAAGTCGAAAGTGTCATAACGGTTCATGGGGATGTCGATGAGGATGTCGGGCGGCGTCAGCCGTGCTGACAGCTGTGCATTCTTGTGAATCATGATAGAGACCGAACGGTTCATCAACGTATAGTAGTTGACTCCCGCATCATCGGGAAGCAGCCGGTTGATGAACGACATCATGCGCGAACGCTCTGCAGCCGCCTCCCTGACCTCACGCCGCAACTCCACCTGTCCGCGATAGTCATGACCACTCACGTTAACCGCCACGAGCAAGTCGTCCTTACTGCGCTTCACACGGTTCAGCGGCAACGGGTTGACCAGTCCGCCGTCAACTAGCAGGCGACCGTCGCGCTTGACAGGGCTGAAGAAGAGGGGCAGCGAGATGGATGCCCGGATAGCTTCGTAGAGGCTTCCGCTCTTGAAGACCACCTCGTTTCCGGTGATGGCATCTGTGGCGATGGCACAATAAGGTATGGGAAGGTCTTCGATGTTCATGTCGGGCACCACCTCCATCAGGGCGTTGATGATGCGTTCACCTTTTGATATATGGCTAAGACTCAGCGAGAAGTCAATGAGCGACAACATCTTACGACGGTCTATGCCCATCATCCACTGTTTGAAATCCTCTAACTTTCCCGCAGCATACATTCCTCCTACGAGGGCACCCATCGATGTACCGGCAATGGCATTGATGCGATAGCCCATCGACAGCAGCTGGTCGATGGCTCCGACGTGCGCCAGTCCACGTGCGCCACCCGTCGAGAGCACGAGTGCCACGTCTTTTCTTTCCTTTTTGTTGTCTTTCAGAAACTCAAACATAATGCTGTTCCTACTTTTATACAATCAACTGCCTGCTGATACGGTTTTCATATCATCAGCCGTTCTCAGTCCATCCTGCTTTTATAGTCGTCATACCCGTATTCGCGAAGCATCTCCAACCTTCCGTCTTCATGGAGCAACGCAATGGAAGGATGTCCCACGCCGTTGAACATGTTGGTCTTCACGGTAGTGTAATGAATCATGTCTTCAAAGATGATGGTCTCCCCTACTTCCAGCTCGTGGTCAAACTGCCAAAAGCCCATATAGTCACCACTCAGGCAACTGTTGCCACCCAAGCGATAGACATGGGAAATGGAAGATTGTCCATCGTCCATTGTCAATTGTGAATTGTCAATTGTCAATTGTCCATTGTCAATCGACCTCGCTCCTCTCACTGTTGGATGGTAAGGCATCTCCAGGCAGTCGGGCATGTGACAGGTGAAGCTGACGTTGAGGATGGCGGTACGGATGCCCTTGTCTTCTACGATGTCTGCCACCTGCGCCACCAACGGTCCCGTCTGCCAGGCAAAGGCACTGCCCGGTTCAAGGATCACATGCAAGTGGGGCCAACGGCGATGAAAGTCCTGAAGGATGCTGACCAGCAAGTCCACATCGTAATCAGCACGGGTCATGAGGTGTCCGCCACCGAAGTTAATCCACTTCAATTGGTGGAACCACGGCGAGAACTTCTCTTCGATGTGGGCAAGACTGCGCTGAAACTCATCGGCACCGCTCTCACAATGGCAATGGCAGTGGAATCCTTCGACGGCTTGCGGCAGTTCGGCAGGCAGTTTGTCTGCCGTGACGCCGAAGCGGGTGCCAGGTGCACAAGGATTATACAGCAGCGTTTCCACCTCTGAATACTCCGGGTTGATACGCAGTCCTATGCTCACCTGTGGCGGCAACTGCTGCCAATAGCGTCCCAGCTGCCCCAGCGAGTTGAACGTCAGGTGACTGGAATAGCGGGCTATCTCGTCTATCTCGTCGTCGACGTATGCTGGTGAATAGGTGTGGGCTGGTGAGCCGAAGGCTTCGAAGGCAAGACGAGCCTCACAGAGCGAGCTGGCGGTCGTCGAACGGATATACTCGCGGAAGATGGGGAACGTCTTCCACAAAGCAAACGCCTTGAAAGCCAGGATAATCTCTACGTCGGCACGCGCTGCCACCGATGCAATCAACGCCAAGTTACGCCGCAGCAACGTCTCTTCCACCACATAGGCTGGTCGCCGCAGCGAACGATAGATTTTCTCTTCTTCTGTCATTGCCTTTCCGTTTTAGCTCCTTTCCATTCTTCCCTTTTGCGGAATTATCTTATGCAAAGGTAAGTTTTATTTTGAAATATCATTGCGTGTTTCATAGAATTTTCATAATTTTGCACGTGAAAACGGAAGGGACTATCTCCGACCGTAGCCAAAACAGCAAAGATATGAAGCTCGTCATCATGACAAAGTCCACGTTCTTCGTGGAAGAAGATAAGATTCTGACAGCCCTCTTCGAAGCTGGCATGGACAACCTGCACCTGTACAAGCCCAACAGTTCGCCCATGTATGCAGAAAGACTCTTGTCGCTGCTACCCAAGGATTTGTACAGCAAGACTACCGTACATGAGCATTTCTACCTGAAGAACGAATACGCCCTGAGCGGCATACACATCGACCATCCTGCCGACGGCATTCCCACAGGATATAAAGGAAAGGTGGGAGTCACCTGCTCCGACATCACACAGCTGAAGACGATGAAGAAACAAGCAGACTATGTCTTCCTGAAAAACATCTTCGACTGCATAGAGTTCCCTGAAGAAAAGGCTGCCTTCTCCGACGGCGAACTGGAACAGGCAGCACGACAGGGACTCATCGACAAGCATGTGTTTGCACTCGGCGGAATGACGATCGACAACGTGCGCTATGCCAAAGACCTCGGCTTCGGCGGCATCGTCGTCTGCGGAGACCTCTGGAACAGGTTCGACATCCACAGTCAGGTAGACTACAAGGCTATCATCGCCCACTTCGAACGACTTAGAAAAGCAGTATCATAAACCATTAAACCACCAATAACAATGACAGAGAAAGACTCTTTCTTGGTTTTTTCAGGAACAAAGACAAGGTATTTGGCTGAGAAGATTTGCCAAAGTTTAGGATGTCCGCTCGGCAACTCCGTGATGACACGATTCTCTGACGGAGAGTTTGCCGTCAGCTACGAACAGTCCATCCGCGGACGCGACGTCTTCCTGGTGCAGAGCACCTTCCCCAATTCCGACAACCTCATGGAGCTGCTGCTCATGATTGATGCAGCAAAGCGGGCTTCGGCACGCAACATCATTGCCGTCATTCCCTACTTCGGATGGGCACGCCAGGACCGCAAAGACAAACCACGTGTCAGCATCGGAGCCAAGCTCGTGGCAGACCTGCTGAGCGTTGCCGGCATCAACCGCCTCATCACCATGGACTTGCATGCCGACCAGATACAGGGATTCTTCAACGTGCCCGTTGACCACCTGTATGCGTCGGGCGTCATCCTGCCCTACCTTCAGTCACTCCAACTGGAAGACCTCTGCATAGCCTCACCCGACGTGGGCGGCTCGAAACGCGCCAACACCTATGCCAAGTATTTAGGATGCCCGCTCGTGCTCTGCAACAAGACCCGTGCACGTGCCAACGTGGTGGAGAGCATGCAGATCATCGGCGACGTGAAAGGTAAGAACGTGGTCATCGTCGACGACATGGTAGACACCGCCGGAACCATCACCAAGGCTGCCGACATCATGAAGGCTGCCGGAGCCAAGAGCGTACGTGCCTGTGCCAGCCACTGTGTCATGAGCGGACCAGCCACCGACCGCGTCCAGGAGTCTGCACTCGAAGAGATTGTCTTCACCAACTCCATTCCTTACACCGACCGTTGCGACAAGGTGAAGCAGCTGTCTGTTGCCGACATGTTTGCCGAGACCATCCGCCGCGTCGTTGAAAACGAAAGCATCAGTTCGCAATACTTGGTATAACCCGACTTGACGCTGAATGCGTCAACGAACCGCTTACATCAAAAAAAGTCGCATAACCAATTCCATGTAGGTTATGCGACTTTTTTATAGGTCTTTCCTTGAAGGGATATGCCTTGCTTTACTTGATAATCCCCTGCTCTTTGAAAATCTTCTTGAGTGCCTCTACCGAGCGGTCTACCTGCTCCTCGGTGTGCGTCGCCATGAGTGCATAGCGCACGAGGGTGTCCTGCGGAGCACATGCCGGCGGGATGACGGGGTTGATGAAGACGCCTGCCTTGAAAGCCAAAGCCGTGACGAGGAAGGTCTTCTCAATGTCACGCACATAGAGCGGAATGATAGGACTCTCGGTGTCGCCTATCTCGAAGCCTTCTTCGCTGAAGCGCTTCAGCGCATAGCGTGTCACCTTCCACAAGGCCTCGATGCGTTCCGGCTCCTGCTGGATGATGTGCAGCGCCTCCATAGCGGCAGCCGTGGCAGCCGGCGTGTTGGAAGCAGAGAAGATGTAGGTGCGGCAGGTGTGGCGCAGGAAGTTGATGGTATCGCTGTCGGAGGCAATGAAGCCGCCGATAGATGCCAATGACTTCGAGAACGTACCCATGATGAGGTCTACCTCGTCGGTCAGCCCGAAGTGGTCGCAGACACCACGTCCGTGGTCGCCGAAGACACCGATGCCGTGAGCCTCGTCCACCATGATGGAGCAGTTATACTTGTGCTTCAGCTCCACAATCTCAGGAAGCTTTGCCAAGTCGCCCTCCATCGAGAAGACGCCGTCGACGACAATCAGCTTGACAGCCTCGTAGGGCAGCTTCTGCAGCACGCGCTCCAGGTCTTCCATGTCGTTGTGCTTGTAGTGCAACTGACGGGCAAACGACAGACGGCGACCGTCGACGATGCTGGCGTGGTCGCGGTCGTCGCAGATGATGTAGTCATCCTTGCCGACAACCATTGCCAAGACACCTTGGTTGACAGAGAAACCCGTGGAGAAACACAAGCAGTCATCCTTGTGGATGAACTCTGAAATCTCTTTCTCTAACTGCACATGGATGTCGAGCGTTCCGTTGAGGAAACGGCTGCCGGCACAACCAGAGCCATACTTGTCGAGGGCTGCCTTGGCAGCATCGATAATACGCTGGTCACCTGTCAATCCTGTGTATGCATTTGAACCGAACATCAGAACTTTGTGTCCACCCATTTCCACTTCCGTGCCTTGCTTTCCGTTAATCGTACGGAAATAAGGATAGACATCCGCTTCCATGTACTTCTGAGGTTCACGATAATGTTTGTATCTTTCTTGTAACTGTCCCATTACTATATAAATAATAAGGTGTAGCCCAAACTACTTTTTATTTTAGGCTGCAAAGATACAAAAAATACCTTAATAGTCAACGTTTTTTAAAAGAAATATCGCTTTTCTTGAAATTTTAGCGAATAATTAGCCGTCTTTCAAGACTTTTTCGTACTTTTGTCTTCTATTCAAGACGGATGCAATGAAAAAAGTGGCCTTCATCATGAATCCCATTTCCGGAACCATCAGCAAAGCCGGAATACCCCAACTCATAGAAAACAAGTTGGACAAGAACTTGTTCGACTATGAAATCAGGGAGACCGAACGCGCCGGACACGCGACGGAGATTGCCGCCGAGCTTGCCGAAAAGGGGGTTGACCTGGTGATGGCGGTAGGAGGCGACGGCACGGTCAACGAGGTGGGAAGGGCCTTGATCAACACCGAGACGGCGATGGGCATCATCCCCTGCGGCTCAGGCAACGGGCTGGCACGCCACCTCATGCTACCGATGGAGCTGGGGAAAGCCATACAGGTCATCAACCGCTACGAAATTCACGACCTCGACTACGGAACCATCAACGGCATGCCCTTCTTCTGCACCTGCGGCATGGGCTTCGATGCCTTCATCAGCATGAAGTTCGCTGAAGCCGGAAAGCGAGGACTCGCCACCTACGTCGAGAACGTCCTGAAAGAAGGACTGAAATACGAGCCGGAGACCTACGAGATAGAAGACGAGACGGGCACGAAACACTACAAGGCATTCCTCATCTCTGCTGCCAACGCCTCGCAATACGGCAACAACGCCTACATCGCTCCCCAGGCATCGATGAGCGACGGACTCTTGGACGTCATTATCATGGAACCCTTCGATGTGCTGGAAGCACCCCAGATCAGCATCGACATGTTCAACAAGACGCTCGACAAGAACTCGAAAATCAAGACGTTCAAGGCGAAAAGCCTGCATGTGCACCGAAAGGAGCCGGGATGGATACACTACGACGGCGACCCCGTCATGACCGATGCCGACATCGACATACAACTGCACGACAAGGGCATCAAGGTGCTCGTCAACCCCGATGCTGACAAGAGCCTGAGAAAGCCTAACGCCATGCAGACCGCCTTCGCCGAATTCTTCAACGACATCAACATGGTGCGCGAAGACCTCACACGACAAGGGCGCAAAGTGCAGGCCATCAACAAACTGATACTGAGAAAACTCAACATATAAAAACGCCGTTTTCTCTTCCTGACCTGCAAAAAAACTACCCCTTTTCCCTCGATTTTTGAAAGAAATTCGCATAATAATCATCATTCTATCCAGAAATTTCTGGTTCATTTCTGCCCATTTCTTTCCTTTTCATCGCTCATCCGTGTAAATCCGCGCGATCTGTGGTTAAAAAGTATATATACAGGAAGTATTTAAATAAAAATTATACATACGACACCATGTTTCGTAGACTGCTCAGGCTCAATAGTTTACGAAAAAGAGTCCCGTGTGTAGGTATACGCTCATCGAGCGCAAGTCGTACACCGCACCAAAATGCTGAAAACACGAACATTTAGTCCCTTTTCTGCAACTGTTATGTGTTTGCCTTCCAACTACTATGAGTTTGGAACGCAACTACATAGTAGT